>OBLF01000040.1_pt1 | contig 169405 bp, 127 predicted proteins | sample 1519231 | NCBI WGS metagenome assembly OBLF01 (sample SAMEA2602895, study PRJEB22501) | metagenome
CGAAACCGGACCGAACCACACCCACGACACCCACGGGGACACCGGAACCACCCACCAAACAACCAGACAACGGCGCGTCACAGTATAGAAGACGCCTCACAGCACTCATTACATGCATACAACAGGCGTAGGGTAGTGCGCATGAGCAAAAAGATCGCAGTATTGACAGGCGCTGGCATCTCGACCTCGGCAGGCATTCCCGATTTCCGAGGACCGGACGGCGTGTGGACCAAACACCCCGAACAGATGAACGTATACGACATCGATGCTTTTCTCGCCAATGAAGAGGATCGCGAATACTCCTGGCGTTGGCAAAAGGAATCCCCTGTATGGAATGCGCAGCCGGGCACCGCGCACAAGGCGCTCGTCAAACTGGAACAGGCCGGCATGCTGACGCTACTGGCCACGCAAAACTTCGACGCATTACATGAAAAGGCCGGCAACAGCAGCGACATCATCGTGAACCTGCACGGCACCATCGGCACCTCACACTGCATGAAATGCCACCAGCAGTACGACACCGCCGAAATCATGGCGAATCTGGACAACGAGCCGGATCCGCACTGCCATCGCGCACTGCCGTATAGCGGAAACATGCCATGCAACGGACTCATCAAAACCGACGTCGTCTATTTCGGCGAAGCACTGCCGGACGGCGCGATCGAAAAATCGTATCGCCTGGCCACGCAGGCCGACGAACTATGGGTGATCGGGTCGACACTGGAAGTAATGCCTGCGGCGAGCATCGTACCGGTCGCAGCACAAGCAGGCGTGCCGATCACCATCATGAACATGGGACGCACACAATACGACCGACTGGCAACAAGGCTGATTCACGACGACATCGCAACCGCGCTGCCGCAGCTCGTGGATGAAACCATCGCAGCCAACAGCTGAACAAACACACCTCCACATGCCGACAACGGACATGCGGAACGACGGAAAAGGCCCGGTTCACATGAACCGGGCCTTCGTGATTCCTAGCGTGCACGCCGCAATCAGTAGATGCGCTTGGGCTGGAACCCAGCCTCCCTGAGCGCCATAAGAATACGATCGATATGATCCGGACCGTTCGTCTCCACGGTCACACCCAAGGACACCGCATTGGTGTAATGGCCGGAAGCCTTGAACTGATCATGATCCAACGCAATCACATTGGCGCGTTCGCTCGCAAGAATGGTCGCAACCTTGACCAGCTGACCAGGCTTATCGGGAAGCTCAACCTCAAAATTCATAATGCGACCGCGGGCAATCATGCCCTTTTGAATCACGGCACCGATAGACACGGTATCTTCGTTGCCGCCGGAAAGAATCGGCACCACCACATGCGGGCCTTGCGCTTCAGCGAATTTGCGCGAACGCAGATTCAGATGCTCAAGTGCTGCCAACGACACGGCGCCGGCGGCCTCGACCACCAGCTTGTGCTTCTCCAGCATAAGCAGAATCATCTCGTTGATATCACGCTCGGACACCGTGACCAGATCGTCAAGGAACTCGTTGAGCAACGCGAACGTAAGATCGCCAGGACGCTTGACGGCGACGCCTTCGGCAGAAGTGACCACATCATCGGCCGGCACAACACGACCAGCGGCCAGCGAATTCTTCCAAGCGGGGCTACCCTCCGGAATCGCGCCAATCACACGCACTTCCGGTTTGAACGTCTTAATGGCCAACGCCACGCCAGCGCCCAGACCGCCGCCACCCAGCGGAACGACAACATCGGTGACATTAGGCACATCCTCAAGAATCTCCAAACCGATGGTGCCCTGACCGCACAATACCTCGTAATCGTCGAACGGCGGCACATAGATCATGCCTTCGGTTTCGCTAAGCTCCTGTGCGCGAGCTGCGGACTCATCAAACACCTCGCCACACAGCACCACATCGGCACCATAGGCCTTGGTCGCATCGACCTTCAGCGGGGGAGTGATCTGCGGCATGCAGATAGTCGCCTTGGCACCACGCTCACGAGCGGCATAGGCCACGCCCTGAGCATGATTACCCGCGGAAGCGGTGACAATGCCATGGGATAGCTCCTCCTCGCTCAAAGAAGCGATCTTGTTATAGGCACCGCGAATCTTGAACGAACCGGTGACCTGCAGATTCTCGGGTTTGAGCAGAATCTCATGACCCGTTGTTTCGCTCAGCACCGGGGAGGGAATGATTTTGGTGTGGCGAGCCGTGCCCTTCAAACGCTTCGCTGCGAGTTTGAGTTCGGCTGCATGGTCACGCTGCAGTGCTTTCAGTACGTCCTTTTGTTCCATACATGGCATTGTATGAGTCGCACTTGCATTGGGCAAACCGCTTCTCGAACATCAGCAGACCAACGCATGAGGGGAACGCGATGCAGTCACGTTCCCCTCACCGACTTACGCACGGCTTCGCAATGCCGCCGCACCATGCGTCACAATTCGACGACGATGCCCTCCCAAGCGCTCAATTCCTTATTTGCCAAGGAAACCACAGCATGCGTCGCCCCATGCGTAGACACCACGATCCGCGGCTCGGAAACCCCGGATTCCGTCAAGGCGGCACTATCGGAGGGAATAGCCACACGCTTGCCCGACAGATTCACCACGGTAAGCAACGCGGCGTCGCCCAGCTTGCGGACGAACGCATAGACGTAATCATCGTTGATATCGATCAGATGCCACGTGCCTGCGGCAACAACCGGATTGTTATGCCGCAACGCGATCAACTGCCGGTAGAAGGCGTATACGGAATCCGGATCGTCGACCTGACAATCGGCATTGACCGTGGCATGGTTCGGATTCACACTGATCCACGGTTCGGCGGCAGCGTTCTCCTCAGTGAAGCCGGCGAACTTCGACGCATCCCACTGCATCGGCGTGCGAGCGTTGTCGCGCCCGATCAAAGCAAGGGCGGCCATCATAGACTCGGGGGACTGCACCTTGGCCTCTTCGACACGCTGTTTATAAGCGTTCAGCGCCTCCAGATCGCGATATTGATCAAGTGAAGTGAAATGAGCGTTCGTCATGCCCAATTCCTCTCCCTGATACACATACGGCGTGCCACGATGCATATGCAGCAGCAAGGCAAACGCCTTTGCCGATGCAACACGATTCGCCTCACTGGAATCATCGCCCCAACGAGACACCACGCGCGGCTGATCATGATTGCAGAAGAAAAGACTGGCCCAACCGACCTTGCCCACGGCATTCTGCTGTTCGGCAAGCTCGCGGCGCAGATTCGCCACCTTGAACGGCACGGTATCCCACTTGGAACCGGACTGGTCGATGCCGACATGATTGAACTGGAACATCATGTCAAGCTCGCCATTGGCCGGATCGGTGATGTGCTCATTTCGCGCCGGAGTGACGCCAGGAGCCTCACCCACGTTCATGTAGCCATCACGCCCCTCGAAGACCTCGCGACGCATCTCAGCCAGAAATTCATCGACGCGCGGACCATCGGAGCAGAAGGGGAATGGGCTGGAATAGCCTTCCGGACCAACCGGCTCGTCAGCGATAAGGCCGCCTTCCTCGCCCGGCAGCTTGCCGTTCTCGTCAACGACCTTCGAAATCTGCGTAATCACATCCATACGGAAGCCGTCGATGCCGCGATCCATCCACCAATTCATCATCTTGTAGACGGCCTTGCGCACCTCCGGATTCTCCCAGTTGAGATCAGGCTGTTTCTTGGAATACTGATGGAAGAAGTATTCGCCACGCTTCGGATCGTATTCCCAAGCGGAACCACCGAAATAGGAACCCCACTGATTCGGCTCGGCACCCGGGGTACCCGGTTCGTGGCCCGGCTTGGCGGGACGCCACCAATACCAGTCCGCATGCGGATCGTTCTTGTCGCGCGAAGCCTGGAACCAGGCGTGCTCGTCCGAAGTGTGGTTCACAACCAGATCCATAACGATCTTCAAGCCGCGCTTGTGCGCTTCGGCAAGCAGCTCATCCATATCTTCCATCGTGCCGAACAGCGGGTCGATATCCTGATAGTCGGAGATATCGTAGCCGTTATCGTCCTGCGGGGACTTGTAGACGGGGGAGAGCCACAGCACATCCACGCCAAGACCTGCAAGATAGTCAAGACGACTGGTGATGCCCTTGATGTCGCCAACGCCGTCGCCATTGGAATCCTGGAAGGAACGCGGGTAAATCTGATAGACCACCGCATTGGCCCACCATGGGTTCGGTGTGGCGCCATTGGTACGCACCGAGTCGGGAAGGACGGAACGATTGAAATCGGTCATGCGAATAAGCTCCTTTGCTTTCTGTACATTCATTGATGTTGCAAATCTCACCTGAGGCAAGAACCATACAAGTGACTATTTATAGCGTGAAACGTTTACAGAAACGCGGTTAGCGGAATATTGCCAAAACATCCAGCCAACCGCGTATCTCAAGCGGCTCGTCCCGCTCGGGGGAGCCTATGAACAGCCCACTGGGCTGTTCACTTAACGGCTCCCCTCATTACACCGCCGACGACCCACTTCTGGGCGAAGACGTAGACGATAAGCACCGGAGCCATGGCCATCAGGTAGGACGCGAAGGCCATCGGGTAGTTCGACGTGAACTGGCTCTGGAACACGTACTGCGCCAGCGGAATCGTCTGATTGCTCTGATCGGTCAGCGTGATCAGCGGCAGCAGGAAGTCGTTCCACGCCCACAGCGCGGTCAGAATTGCGATCGTGGCGTTGATCGGGCCCATCAGCGGGAAAATCACCGTCCAGAAGATGCGCCAGGTCGACGCACCGTCGATACGCGCGGCTTCTTCCAATGAAACCGGAATCGACCGGATGAAGCCGATTGCAATGAACAGATTCGTACCGATGCCCAGAATCGTGTACAGAATAATCAGACCAAGCTGATTATCGAGATGCAACGACCCCATTTCCTTGGCGATCGGCAGCATGATCACGGTAAACGGCACGAACATCATGGCAAGGAAGAAGTAGTACAGGAAGCGGAAGAACCGCTTATCCATGTTCCTTGCCACGGCGTATGCGACGAATGTGTTCGTCAGCAAAGTGAGCACCACGGCGCACACGGTGATAATGGCGGAGTTGAGCGCGGCCTTCGGATAGTTCACCTTGTTCCACGCATCAACGAAGTTATGCCACTGCCATGAGGACGGCAGACCGAACGAACCCGCCTCACCAGGCGTTTTCAACGCGGTGACCACGGTGAAATACAGTGGCACCAAAATGGTCAGGCTCAGCACCGCGACGGCAGCGGTGAGCCACCAGTTGATCTTATGGTCCTTGCGAAGCCCTACGGTGCCGGCAGAACCCTTGGCTGTAGTCGAAACATTTGCGGAAGTCATGTTAATCGCCCCTTACTTTCAGACCTCTACTCAGACCTTTTCCTTGTTGCCGAAGAACTTCAGCTGCACAAACGCGAGAACAGCCAGCACGATGAAGAACGTGACCGCGTTCGCCATCTGATAGGAGTATTCGCCATTGCCCAAGCCGTTCTGGAAGATCAGGTAGGAGACGGTTTCGGTCTTGGAATCCGGGCCGCCCTTGGTCAACGCCATGATCTGGTCGAATGCGCCAAGCGAGTTCTTGAGGCTCAGCACCATGTTGATGGTGAAGAATGGGCCGATCAGCGGGAAGGTGATCTGCCAGAAGTTCTGCCATGCGCTCACGCCATCGATGGCCGCGGCCTCGTAGATCTCGTTATCGATGGTCTGCAGGCCCGCCAGGTACAGCAGCGTGGAATACGCCACACCCTGCCAGATCGACAGGAACACGATCGGGAACCAAGCCAGATCGGGATTGGACAGCATCGACGTGGACAGCCAGTCGATATGCAACGCCTGACCGAGCTCCGGCAGCGGGGTCATGAAGATGTACTTGAACACATAGCCGATGACCAGCACCGACAAGGTGTACGGGATGAAGAAGATGGCGCGGAACCCGTTCTTGAAGGCGATCTTGGAATTCAGCAGCACCGCCAGGAACATGCCGAGGAAATTCGTGCCGATGGTAATCAGGATCGCGATGAAAATCGTGAACAGGTAGGCATGGCCCACGCGCGCATCCTGGAACATGGCGAAGTAGTTCTTGAGTCCGATGAACTTGAAATCGCCATATCCCTGCGAATTCGTGAACGAGTACATCGCTCCCTGAAGGAACGGGAAGTACAGGAATATGCCCACCAGGATCGCAGCCGGAACCGTCATCCAATAAAACGCCGGATCGACCTTGCGCTTGGAGAACTTCGAGACCTTTTTCTTCGCCGGCTTTCCAGCGGATTGTGCAGCAGTATTGACACTCATGGTTCTTCCCTCCCTCACCTGAAGTTCCTGGCTTCGATCTTGTCGTATTCGCTTTGCATGCTGCTCAGGAATTTGTCTTTGTTGCCGGTTTGGATCAGCGTCTGCAGGAAACCAGCGATATTGATGCTGGCAGGCACGTAATGGTCGCAGAAGTCGGTCAGCTTGCCGGCCTTATAGAACGACAGCACACCGTTGAGCGCGCTATCGCCGACATACGTGTTCTTGTATGGGGAGAATGCCGACTGCTGCTTGGAGTAGTCCTTGACGTTCTCGTCGCTCATCAGGAAGTCCACGAACTCACGGGCCTCCTTCTCATGCTTGGTATGGGCGCCCATGGTCAGCATCACGTCGTCACCGGCGGTGAGCTGCTGTTCCTTGGCGTTGTCGGTGGCGGGCATCTGCGCGAACCGCAGGTTGGCGTTCTTGTCGATCAGACGAACCTGGGGGATGGCGTATGTGCCCAGCGGCAGAATCGCGGCCTTGCCGGCAGCGAGATCCTGCGTGGCCTGCTGATAGGTGACGGCCGGGTTCTTCTGCGTGTAGTTCTGGTAGATTTCGACCAGTTCGTCGCTCACCGTGGACCACAGGTCGGAGAACTTCTTGGAACCATCCTTAAGATTCGCATATTCCGATTCCGGCACCAGCGTCGAATTCAGCGAGGACAACGGCGCCTGCAGTGTCCACGGGTCGGCGGTGCTTGCTTCGATCGGCGTGATTCCCTTGGCCTTGAAACGCTTGAGCAATGCGATGAACTCGCTCCATGTCTGAGGCGGGTTCTCCGGGTCTTCGCCGGCCTGCTTCCATACGTCGGCGTTGATGATGTAGCCGCTTGCGTTTCCGGCGTATGGAATCGCATACAAACGCTTCTTGGACTGGTCAGTGGTCTGCACAAGACTCTTGGCGATCTTCACCATGCCCGGATTGAGTTCGTCAACGATCTCATCATCGGTGAAATCATGGAAGACACCTGCTTCGGCGAGCATACCGTAATTGATGTCGCCGTTGATGGTGATGACGTCGGGCTCGCGGTTCTTCACCAGACGCGTACGCAGATCGGTGGTCGCGTCGGACGAATTGTTGACATTGATTTTGATATTCGGATGGGTCTTCTCGAATTCACGCGCTTTGGCCGTAAACCAGTCGGCGGCCTCGGCCTTGTATTGGAAGAAATCCAAGGTTACCGTGCCGGCGTTCGCAGTGCCACAGCCGGCAACGCCCAATCCCATCACGACTGCGCATACAGCCGTTGCCGTGCGTGTGAGCGCACGGGCTATTGTCTTGTGCCTTATATGAGATGCTGTTCCCATCGTCGACCTCTTTCCCTTCCTTGGGGATGCGGCATCATTACCGCAACCGACATGTTTCAGGATAAATTATTTGTTTTTTCATTCCCATCTTTCGCGTGTCTGTCTGTTGCGCAATAAAACAGCGAGAAATTTCATATCGAAGGAAAGAAAATAGGAAAGAACAAGGCGCCCGCCATGGAATTTCACCATCCGCGGGCACCTTGAGCCAAGCGGAGCCAAACCTACGAAAAACAGCTACCGCCTGACCAGGTCACGTTCGATCTCCTCCAAAGACCTGCCTTTGGTCTCCGGAACGCAACGGGCCACAAATGGAATGGACAGCACGGCGAACACCGCAAACACCGCCAGGCCGAGGACGATACGCGCGACAGCCCATCATCGCGAAGCCGGTGGCCGCCGCGCACACCCCCGTCTTGCCCCTCTTCCCGCATTATCGGGCGCCGCAACAAGCATCACACTGCATATGTTGGTATGCTCTATGAATTAGTTACTCTTGGATAGTAAATATGAAAAGAGAAGAGTCTATGGCGATACATCCCATCCCTCAATGGTTCGAGGGATCAGAATACACGCACGAAGTGGCGGCCTGTATCACCAAATACGGCCCCATATCACGCATCACGCTCGCGCACATCCTGGGACTGTCACAAGGCGCGGTCTCGCGCATCACCAGCGACCTCATCCACAACGGCGTCATCGTGGAGACGGAACCCGGCGAGACCATGTCCGCCACATTGCCCAAGGACTTTACCGCCGCATCAAACACAGAACGCCGCGGCAGACCACAGACAGGGCTGAAACTGAACTGCCGTTCCAAAACCTTCGTAGGCATCAAGCTCAACGGCACCATGGCACACGCCGTCGTCGTCGACGCGGGAAACAATATCGTCACCGGATGCCACGAGGCGCCGATCACCGACAGTGCGCCGGACATGGTGACGCAAACCCTGACCAGGCTCATCAGCGACTGTTCCAGCGAGGCGATAACAACCGGGCTGCCGCGCCCATACGCCGTGGGCATCGCCGTTGGCGGCCATATCGAACATGACACCACCATCACCTTCGCGCCATTCCTGCATTGGGACCACGACGTGAACCTTTCCGAAATGGTGAAACAAGCCACAGGCCTGCCGACCGGCGTATACAACGACATCGATTCAATGCTGGTAAACGAATGCTGGTTCGGGTCCGGCGTGGGATTGCGCAGCTTCGCCACACTGACCATCGGGTCCGGCGTGGGCTATTCGCTGGCGATGCACGGCAAGCTCATCGACTGCGCGGATAAAAGCTATGGACTGGTGGGGCACATCCCGCTGGACCCGGATGGCCCATACTGTGATTCAGGGCATCGAGGCTGTTCACAATGCCTGACCGACGACTCCATCGCCGACCAATATTCCCGACTCATCGGCAAGCCAGTCACGTTCGACGATTTCGAACGCGATATGCGCAACCATGTGCCGCAGGCGACCAAACTGGTCAATCGCACCTGCTTCCGATTGGGAACGCTTATCGCGATCATCTCGAATATCGCCATGCCGGAAAAAATCATGATCGCGGGAGAGTCGGCGTTCATCGCGCAACGAGGCATCGACACACTGCGCAACGGCATCAACGCGCACCGGCACAGCCAAGCCGCTCCGGTGGAATTCGAGATTCTCGACCATGACTGGTCCTTATGGGCCAGGGCCGCGGCGTCACGCGTAATCGTGAACCATATCGGCTAGGCTCACCTACGCATCTATTGCTATGAAAAAACGGGTGCGCAGGCATAAGAACCATGCGCACCCGTCACGAAGCCATCACGAGGCCGTCAGACGCGAACGACCTTGAACAGCACGGCCTGGGCCGGGTGAAGAGCCGGCGGGCGAATGCCATAGGAGGCAAGCGCACGACCCGTCATCCTCACGCCTTCAGCGGTCCACCAACCCAGCGGACTCTGCCCGTTGCCGATATCCTGCTTGGCCAGATCGAGGCTTACCTCAAGCGGAGACACCTCGTATACGGCATCGGGATCAAGACCGGGCAAGCGCACGGGGGCAGCCGGGTAGGTCTGCGACGTGGTCAGCTGCGTGAAACGATAGATGGCAGCATCCTTGTTCGGCATGACGCAACCGTCCACGCGCACGGCAGGGTCGGCCGCGTCGGAATGGACCACCGTATCGACGGCGAACCATTCGCGATGCTTCTTGAATTCCGACACCCACTCATGCAGCTTGTCGATATCTTCCTGCGGCTGCTTCAGCAGATTCCATTCGACGCCCATGTGTCCGAAGAACGCCATGGCCATGCGCATCTCCTGCGACGTGGCACGATGCGTGGAGTGTGCGGGGCTGTCGCCGACATGCTCGCCCATCATCTCCGGAGGCACCAGCAGCGAGGTATAGCGCTGGATATCGGCGCGCTCGACCGGATCGACGCAGTCGGAGACCCAGACGCGATCGGCGACTTCGAGAATGCCCACATCGATGCGGCCGCCGCCGGACGAGCAGCTTTCGATTTCCAGTCCGGGGTGCGCCGCCTTGAGGTCATGGAAAATCCTGTAGACGGCAAGGGTCTGCGCATGTGCCGCAGGGCGCCCGGTACGCGGGGAAACCTCTTCGGTGACAAGCTTGTTGTGATCCCACTTGATGTAGTCGATGCCCAGCTCTCCGACCAGCTTGTCCATTGCGCCGTACACGTAGGCGTACGCATCCGGATTGGTCAGATCGACGACCTGCTGGGTGCGCCCCTGCATCGGCAGACGATTCGCAGTCGGCTTCATCACCCAATCGGGATGGTTGCGGAACATGTTGGAATCTGGATTGACCATTTCCGGCTCGAACCACAGGCCGAACTCAAGCCCCTTGCCGTGCACGTAGTCCGCCAGCGCCTTCAACGACTTGGGGCCGTCTGGCCATACATCCTGGGAGATCTCCCAATCACCCAGACCTGACGTGTCATCGCGGCGGGAACCGAACCAGCCATCATCCACCACGAAGCGTTCGACGCCGCTTTCCGCGGCCTTGTCTGCAAGCGCGGTGAGGGTGTCGTAATCGTGATTGAAGTAGACCGCCTCCCATGTGTTGAGGATGACCGGGCGGGGCTTTGCGGCGATGCCATGCTCCGCACGCCAGTCGCGGTGCACATTGCGAATATAGGAGTGGAATCTGGACGACACCTCGTTCAGGCCGGTGCCATAGGAGCCGTACAGCCATGGGGTGGCGTATTCCTCACCTTCGCCCAGGCTGATCTCACCGCCCAGCAGCACTTCGCCGCCGCCCAGCACGCCTGCCGTGTAGGGGAGTCGTTCGATGGAAAGCACGCTGTTGCCGCTCCAACCGACGTGAGCGGAATACACGTCGCCTCGGGTGAAGCCAAAGCCCGTCTCGCCCACGGAGAGCAACAACGTGGCATCGAAATCCGGGCGCCCGGCCATGGAAACCCGTTCGAAGCGTCCCACGGTGAGCGGCTGGCGCTGCGGGGAACGCTCATGCAGATGATGGCCGGTTGTGGTCAGAATCTCGGTGGCGTCCGCGGGAATGGTGTAGGCAAGTTCCACCTTGCCGACTTCCAACTGGCCGGAACCGATATTGATCACGGACGCCTTCTGGCGCATCAGACCGCTGGCATCAAGCTCGCAGGTCCATACGATTCTGACGCCTTGCTCGGCGTCTTCGGCAGTGGCGGTGATGGTCGGCGTGGCCTTGGGGGAATCCGACACCTTCCACTGCGGGTAGCCGCCTTCCACCGTCATATCGTAGGCATTGCCGGCTTCGACGGTTTCGGCGGAGATGTTCGTGACGGTGAATTTGCAGAACAGCTTGCGTCCGTCACGGCTCACATCGAAGCGGTCGGCGCCGATCCAGGATTCCGACTGTGTGGGCAGGACGCTCGGCCACGGGGTGTAGTCAAGCGCACCGGAGACGCGCTGCGGATTCTGCGCATCATAAGCGCCCACCAGCGTTTCGGGAGCGCTGATCGGCCGACCCCAGTACACCAGTCGAGGCAGATCGTTGCCGACGAACGCAAATGCCACCGCCACATCGACGGCCGGCTGCTGCGCGTACACGACAGTGATCGCGGTGCCGTTTGCGGTATTGCCTTGGAATTGTTGAATGTGCGACATTGCACCATCCTTCTCTTCGTGAAACCGGGAGATTTACTGCTTCTATAGTATGCCCGGAACTATTTTTTGCCGCGCCCCAGCGTGTTTCTTGTTTTCAGAAACTAATTTATTGCGTCATCCCGAACACGACCTATCATTTCGTAGGATTGCCGAAGCAACAAGGCGGGAGGCCACTCATTCCATGGATTACGAACAGGCAGCACTTCACGGCAGCGCACGACGCACACTGTGCATTCTTCTTGCGGTAGGCCTCATCGCCGGCCTGTTCTCCGGCATGTTCGGCATCGGCGGCGGCACCGTCATCGTGCCGGCGCTCGTCTGGATCGGATTGACGCAACGGCAGGCCGCGGCGACCTCGATCTGTGCGATCATCATCACGTCGATCTCCGGTGTGATCTCCTATGCGCACGGCGGCGACGTGGACTGGATTGCCGCGCTGCTGCTGGCCGTGGGCATGATGGTCGGCTCGCAGATCGGCAGCTGGCTGCTGTCCAGGCTTTCCGAGGTGTTCCTACGCTGGTTCTACGTGGTCTTTCTCTGCTTCGTGATTGTTTCACAGATATGTTTCACACCGTCCAGGGATTCTTCAATCGCATTGACGCCGGCGACCGGCATCGCCATCATCCTCGTAGGCGTATTCATCGGCACACTGGCCGGACTGCTCGGCATCGGCGGCGGCGCAATCGCCGTTCCATCGCTGTCGCTGATCTTCGGCGCCTCCGACCTCATCGCACGCGGAACCTCGCTGCTCGCCATGTTCCCCAGCTCGATTACCGCGACAGTGGCGAACAGCAAACGAAACCTCGTAATCGTCAAGGACGGACTCGTCATCGGCATCGTATCCGCGCTTTCCGCACCACTCGGCACCATGATCGCCGGCACCGTCAGCCCACGCGTCGGCACGAATCTCTTCACCGTCTATCTGGTCGTCATCGCCGCACGATGCCTGTGGACCGCATTGAAGATCACACCGGCAGCACGCGGTCTGGTGGCACGCATCACACACGGCTATCACACCAAATAAGCGCCTACACCAGATAACAACGACGGCGAGCGCTACGGCGACTCAACGGCGAGCTGCGAAGAACTCACTCAGCACCTGGGCGCATTCCCGCTCCATAACACCGCCGTACACCTCCGGCACGGAACCTACATGCGGATCGCGGGGAATATCCCACACCGACCCGCAGGCGCCGAGCTTGGCATCCCACGCGCCGAACACGATTCTCCCGATATGCGTCTGTATGCATGCGCCCGCACACATCGGGCACGGCTCCAACGTAACCACCAACGTGCAATCGGCAAGATTCCAGCCATGTTCGGCTGCCTCACGCATGGCCGCGACCTCCGCGTGGGCCAACGGATCGCCATCGACCTCACGGGTGTTCCATCCCTCGCCCGCAATATGTCCATGCGCATCAAGCACCAGTGCGCCTACAGGCACATCACCGTGCTCTGCGGCGCGATGCGCCAATTCCAGCGCACAACGCATCGCCTTATCATCGTTCATACCGCCAGTCTACCTGGGCACAGCATCGCAGAACCCCTCCGTCCCGCCCCTGGCGATCCGATTCGCCTCACGGCATAAGACAGACGGCACATTGATGGAAACCGGTCTCTATACTGTTATCAACGTCCCTCCAAGGGTAAGGAAACTTGTGGCCGTAATCGAACTCATTCTCTGCATTATCGCCATTGTCGTGGCGTCATCATTTCTCAGTCGCTTCATACCCAAGGTATCCACGCCGCTCGTGCAGATCGCGTTGGGCGCCCTTGCCAGCCAGCTGCCGTTCTTCCAGGGCGTACAGCTGAACCCGGAATTGTTCATGGTGCTATTCATCGCGCCGCTGCTGTATCTCGAAGCCCATGACATCAACAAGTCCGAATTGCTGAAAACCGTGAAACTCAGCCTATCCCTTGCCATCGGACTGGCCATCGCCACCATGGCAGCGGTCGGATTCGCCCTGCACTCGATCTGGCCGGCAATGCCCTTGGCGGCCGGACTGGCCTTAGGTGCCGCCTTGGGGCCAACCGACGCCGTCGCCGTCAGCTCATTAGGCAAAGAGGCTTCGCTGACCACGCGCCAACGCAGCGTATTGAAAGGCGAATCCCTGTTCAACGACGCTTCGGGCATCGTCGGGTTCCAGTTCGCGATCTCCGCCGCCATCACCGGGGAATTCGCCGTTGGAAAAGCCACCGGGGAATTCATCGTCTCGTTCATCGGGGGAGCGGCGTTCGGCTTTATCGTCGGACTGTTCATCAACTGGCTGTTCGAAACCGTCCGCTCGCTGGGATGGGAGAACACCACCACCCGCATTCTCATGGAACTGTTCCTTCCGGTGCTGCTGTATGTGGGAGCGGAGGAATGCCATGTGTCGGGTATTCTTTCCGTAGTCACCGCAGGTCTGCTGATTCGTTTCGACCGTACCGGAATCGGGCCGAACGTGGCACGTACCAATATTGTGTCCTCAAGCGTGTGGGGAGTACTGTCGTTCACGCTGAACGGCGCGGTGTTCATTCTGCTGGGCATGCTGCTGCCCCAGGCGATGACGGCAAGCTGGTCCGATCCGAACGTCAGCAATAAGCAACTGCTGACGGTGATCCTGCTGATCACCGTTGTGGTGATCATGCTTCGTTTCATCTGGGTGGCCTCCATGCTGCGTCTCGCGCGCGACACCACAACCGGCAAGCGTCGCAAAATGTCGCCCGACCGCTGGCGTTCCGCCGCGGTCATGACATTCGGCGGCCCCAAAGGCGCCATCACATTGTCGCTGATGTTCACCATTCCTTACACCATTGCGGCAGGCGCGGAATTCCCCATGCGCGACGAACTGATCTTCATCGCCGCCGGCGTCATCGTCATGACGTTGCTGCTGGCCAACTTCACGCTGCCGCTGCTGGCGCCGAACCATGCCGAGAACACTTCGTCCGAAATGTTCGAGGTCACGATCGAGGTGCTGAGACAGACGGTGGAGGAACTCACCACCCGCATCACCCCGGACAACCGCCGTGCAGTGCTGATGGTCATCGATTCCTACACCAAACGCATCAGCCGTTTGAAGCAGCTCGCCGGCATCGTCGACTTGCGCGGCTATGAACAGCTCAAGCTCCAGGCACTGTATTGGGAGAAGGAATTCGTGCGTGCCCGGCAGGCCGAGGTCAGGGCGCATCCGAATGCCAACAAGGCTGTGCAGGAGCTGAATCTGGAAGCGTGCGAGCGCATGCTCGACCAGATCATGAATTCGCTTCGACATGCGTCCGCGGACCCGGAATCAGGGCATACCGTATCCCAGATTCGCGGCCGTATCCGCCGATTCCAGCATCGAACGGGCAATATCGTCAAGCGCGTAGGCAATCGCATCCGTCGAACCACTCCGCTTGTCAGCGAAGATCAGATCTTCGCGCACACGCAGGTGCTTCAGGTCGAAGCCATCGATCATGTCATTGAACGACTCAGCGAGGAAATGACCAAAGACACCTACAACACGGAATTCTGCTCCGCACTGATCCTTGATTATCGTCGAGCCGAAGCCTCGCTGAAATCACGCCCGAATATGGAGGGAAGCACCGAGGCCGCCAATCAGGCAGCCGATATCAAACGGGACAGCTACGGCATCGAGCTCGGCGTTGTGCAGGACATGCTCGAAGCCGGCGATATCACCCGTGCGCAGGCCAAGGCGCTGCGTCGCAATATCTACGTGATGCAGGTGGATGCGGATTCGGGAGTCTGAGTCGGCAATGCCGTTTCGCAAACCGCTGCATTGCATGCCGGCGAGTGTGCCGATAAAGGAAACCCCGGTGGGGTTGCCACCGGGGACAGAGAAAGGAGAGAAGAAGAAGATTCAATTATCGGAGCCATATGGCCCGGGTCGATTGCTTTCGACAAGTCCTATATAACCTCACGTTCCTGTGCTTACCGATACGGTTATCTGATAAATACCTGAGAATTCCTCAATATCGCGCATTATGCCAAACGTCCTTATCGCAACCGCGATAGACGGCAGGCACTAGACTGGCGGTCAGTATCGTTTCCATTTGCGAGGAGCTCTCATGCTGTTGTCCGACCGCGACATTCTGGCCGCACAGGCCGAAGGACATATTTCATTGGATCCATGGACGCCGGAGATGGTGCAGCCTGCCTCAATCGACGTCAGGCTCGACCGGTTCTTCCGTTTGTTCAACAATCATGCCTACACCTATGTCGATCCCGCCGAGAACCAGGGCGAGCTGACCGAACAGTTCGAGGTCAAGGCGGACGAGCCGTGGATCCTGCATCCGGGGGAATTCGCGTTGGGATCCACTTGGGAGTATGTCAAACTCGATGCCAGCATCGCGGCTCGCTTGGAAGGCAAAAGCTCGCTTGGACGCCTGGGGATCCTGACGCATTCCACAGCCGGATTCATCGACCCCGGTTTTGAGGGGCATATCACGTTGGAACTGTCCAACGTCTCCACGCTACCGGTCAAGCTGTGGCCTGGCATGAAAATCGGTCAGATGTGCTTCTTCCAGCTCAGCTCCCCGGCGGAACACCCGTATGGGTCCGCCGGCACCGGATCGCATTACCAGGGGCAGCGCGGCCCGACGCCGAGCCGTTCCTATGAGAACTTCTACCGCGCGCGCATCACCGACTGACTCGCGGTATCCGATATTTCGTTTCGGCGGCCTTCACCGGCCGCCTTTGCATATACAAGGAGATAAGCATGAACGACCCCAGTGGCGAGTTCCACTTCGATTTTCAACGTCAGCCTCGCGCCAATCGTCCGTCCGACGAGGAAACCACTGTGCTGAATCAATCGCAGAACAGCGAAGCGACGCAGGCGTTCCCCACCAGCTCGAATCCGGTATCGAATACCGCAGCGACCTCGGCCAGTCCCGCATCGCTAGGCGAGACACAGGCCATGCCGCCACTATGGGATCTCGAGGACTTTGCCGCACCGGGCACGGCCCCATCGGCCGCGCAACCCACACAAGCCATGCCGCAGACGACATCAGCCGCACAACAGCCCACGCAGGCCATGCCACAGCCCATGCAAGCATTCCCCATCGCATCACAACCCACGCAGGCGTTCCCCACTATGCCGACGCCCCCAGCAGCTTCGTCAACGCCAGATCAGCTGCAGGCAACACAGGCCATGCCGGCTCAACTACAGGCCACGCAAGCCATGCCGCAAACGGCGCCAGCCACGCAGTCCACCATATTCGGCAATCAGGCCGACCAGCCTACGCAGGTGTTCACCCCTGACACCGCCCAGCCACGCGTAGCCGGCCAAACCACTCCTCGTACCATCACCGCTTCGACGCAACCGACGATTCTGCCGCCCACCATTCCTCCCAACGATCACGATGACGACGAGCAAGACGGCACGGCACCGAACAAAAAAGCCAGGAAACTCTCCAACGGCAAGATCGCCGGAATCGTCATCGCAGCCATTGCGGTTGTCGCACTCATCGTGGCTGGTGTGATGTTCTTCCGATCGAACAGCGGAAAGCTTGCCTATGCCGCATGCACCGGCGCGCAGTCGTCATATAACGATACGGTCAAGAAACTGAACGCGGAGGCGACGCAGGCGCAACAGAACGCCCCAGCAGCCAGCACCGTAGACAATCAGCAGACGCTGACCACTCTCAATCAGGCTATTGCCAACGCCTCATCCGTTACCACAACGGCAAGCTGCTCCGCGGATATGAAAGCCAACGAGCTGAAAACGAACACGACCAGCTTCAAGAACGCCACCAAACAGGCGAAAGAGGCGCGCAAGGCCATTCAAGACGCCTTGGAAGCCGCGAACAGCAGCAAGGACGCCAAGGATGTCAACGCATTGAAAGCCGATCTGAACGCCACTATCAGCAACGCGCAGAATGTACTGAACAATTCCGCCGGCCAGGTCGCGGACGAAAGCACACGCACCGCATTGCAGAACGCGATCAGCAACGCCAATAACGTCGCCGGACAGTCCACGCCGGCGCAATCCGACGTGAATAACGCCAAATCCCAATTACAGAAGGCCGCATCCGACGTCAACGCCTCGATCAGCGCCAAGCAGCAGGCCGACGCCGAGGCACAACGCAAACAGCAGGAACAGCAGAACGCCGCCAATCAAAACCAGAATCAGAATCAAAACCAGAATTCCACCAATAGCGGCCAGTCCAGCCAAAACCAGAACGCCCAATGCGACGATTCGGCAGACGGCACCTGCCAAACCGGCAACGGCAACGACTGATCTGCCCACCGATTGTCGTTCAACCGTGGAATGAACGACAATCGACATCCAACGGCACCTTGATAGCAACGGTTATCAAGGTGCCGTTCCGTATCGACACCGGTGTTCCACGCCATCAACGCCGTACCGGTATGACGCGGGGTACTGGGACAATGGGACGCATGGCACTTAAGAAAGGACCGACCAAGGGGTCGGGTGGAAAGCATAGGAACGCACTTCGAGGCAAAGGGCCGACGCCCAAAGCCGAAGATCGCGTGTATCACAAGGCATATGCGGCCAAGAAGGCCGCCGACCGACGCAAGATGGCCGATCCGCGACTGGCGGCTCGACGCCGCGCCGACAAGTTCGCGACAGGCAACACCACGGATCTGGTATTCGGCCGCAATTCCGTCCTCGAGGCGTTGCGCGTCGGCGTACCGTCGAACACGCTGTACGTGATGTCCCGCATCGAACACGACGACCGTACTCGTGAAATCGTGAAAATCGCGAGCGCCCATGGGTTGCGCATGATGGAGGCCGACCGACTGGAGATGGATCGCATCGCCAGGTCCAGCAACCATCAGGGCGTGATTCTCAAGGTCGAGCCATACCAGTATTCCTCGCTGGCGGAGCTTGCCGATCGTGCGGATAAGAAATCCCGCGCCATGGAAGCTGCGAACTCCGCTGCGGCACGCATCAGCGCCAGGCCGCTGTTCATCGCATTGGACGGGGTGACCGATCCGCAGAATCTCGGTGCGGTGATTCGTTCCGCAGCCGCATTCGGCGCCAATGGCGTGATTCTACCGGAACGCCGCTCCGCTTCGGTGACCGCCGCGGCGTGGAAGGTTTCGGCGGGCGCCGCAGCCCATCTGCCGGTATGCCGCGTAGTCAACCTCACCAAGGCCATCGAAGCGTTGAAGGCTCGCGGCTACTATGTGGTGGGTCTTGACGGCGGCGGCGACAAGCTGGTTGGCGAAACCGGTTTCGAAACCGATCCGCTGGTAGTGGTGCTCGGCTCGGAAGGCAAGGGTCTCAGCCGTCTGGTTCGTGAGGCGTGCGACGCCATCGCCGGCATTCCGATCTCCAGTCAGGTGGAGTCCCTGAACGCGTCCGTTGCGGCCGGCATCAGCCTGTATACCGTGGCCAACGAACGCCGTAAGGCAGCTGACCGCTGACTTCTCCTGCAAGGAGGCAAACCATTTCGTATCGTCCCATGGAATCCATGGGACGATTTTTTATGGCTTTTCTCAGCGTATAGCGGTGAACTTCCAGGAAAACCCAGTGCTAGACACAGCAACGGGTGGTTATATATCAAGTACCGAAGCAATTCGGGCGGAGCTCCACAGCCCCGCATAACTCAATCTTCATCTCTTCCTTCTCCTTTTTCTTCTCCCCGGTGCCAACCGCACCGGGGTTTCTTATATGCGCATGCATTGCGCACATACGTACACATATACAACATCCCGTCCAGGTCTCAACCTGAACGGGATGTGTAGCTTCACGGTTGCCGCAGCAAGTTTCCTTGGGGGAGAGGAGAAAAAACCTCCGGCTCGTCTATCGGCTGACAAGCAACAGATCAGTGACTCCACACGGCTGCGTCGGGATCGTAGTCGGGATCGTATCCGTCGTCGCCATACGTGCTTTCATCATCGATGACGCCGGAATCCGCCTCTTCCAACAGCGCGCTGATGGCCTTGTCGTCAAGCTTGTAGTTGGGCAGCACATTGTCGATATAGTTCTTCACGGCCTCGACCATCGGCACATCATGCCCGGCATGCTCGGCAAGATACCAGCGATGGGTCAGAATCTCATGGAAGAACTGCGCCGGCTGAATCTGTGAGCGGTATTCGCGTGGAATCATGCGGACGGTCGGTTCGAACACTTCGCGCATCCAATCGGTTGCCACGATTTCCAGATCCTCGCCTTCACGCCAAGTGGACGCACGGTATGCGTCAAGGTCGTTGAGCAATCGACGCGCCTGATTCTCCTGCACATCAAGACCGGTAAGGCGAAGCAGCTTACGCGATGCGTAACCGGCGTCCACCACGCGCGGGCGAACCAGCACACGCTTGCCGTCCTCCGTGGTCTTCATTTCCAGCTCGTCAACGTCGAAGCCAAGCTCGTTCAGCTTGTTGACGCGCTTTTCGATCTTCCACATCTCATCGGGCTTGAACTTGTCGGTATCGGTGAGCGCGCTCCACAGCGAATGGTAGCGGTCGACCAGGCGATTGCCGATTTCAATCTCGTCCACGTCGCCCGGAAGCAACTTGCCGTAGCTCAAATCCATAAGTTCGCCGATGATGTTGGTGCGAGCCAAATCGATATCGTATTCGCGCTGGCCTTCGGTCAGGTTGATCTGCAGATCACCGGTTTCGGCATCGACCAGGAATGCCGTGAATGCGTCGGCATCGCGCAGGAACAGCACGTTGGACAGGGACACATCACCCCAATAGAAGCCTGCGAGGTGGAGACGGACCATGAGCACGGCCAGGGCGTCGATCAGTCGTTCGGCGGTATCCGGACGCAGATTGCGTGCGAACAGCGCACGGTACGGCAGCGAGAACTTCAGATGCTTGGTGACCAGAATGGCTTCCAGCGGTTCCCCATTGTGATCATGACGACCGGTGACCACGGCGATCGGCGTGACGGCAGGCAGTTCGAGTTTCTGCAGACGGCGAAGATTCTCATATTCGCGTTCGGCCATCTGCCGGGTGATTTCCTTCATTGCGTAGACTTCGTCGCCTACATGCACGAAACGCACAACGTGTCTTGAAATACCTCTCGGAAGATTCGCCAGCAGATCCTGCGGCCAGGAGGCAAGCGGCTCGGACCACGGTAGGGTGAACATCTTCGGGTTGGAACTTGCCGCGGTAATCTTCAGAGCCTGCGGTTCCGCCGCGTTCTCCGATTCGCTTTCCGCATTCACAGAAGTCGCCATGGCGACACGGGGGTCCAGCTGGGACACATCAATTGGATTAGGGGTCATGGCTCATGATTCTACCCGTGCCACCTCCCCATGGAATCGTGAATATGCTGTTTCGTCTCAGAACGGGGATACGTGAACGTGCACATAAAAAAGAAGCCCCGCGTCATAGCGGGGCTTCTTCAACGAGACGGTTAGAGAGGAAGAGAAAACGTCTCGTTTAATGGTTGACCAGCTCAGTCGAGAATCTGGTCAAGTCCGATACGACCGGCCTTGTGGCCTGTCACTCGACTCAGTTCAGACGCAGCTCGGTCGACGGAGCAAACAGATGCATCTTGGCCGGATCGATCTTGATCTTGACGACGTCGCCAACCTTCGGCAGCGCACGCGGGTTCACACGAACCGTGGTGAGCTTGTTCTGGTCGGACATGACCTGGGTGGCCTCGGCGGCAGAACCGTCGGTGATGATGTTGCCGTAGATGTAGCCGTCGGAGCCGAGATCCTCGACGTTGACGACCTTCAGGGAGAAGGCGTTCGGATCGTCGGAGGTAGCCAGGGAGGCGTCTTCCGGACGGAAGCCGACGACGATCTGGCCCTTGTCTTCGGCGGTCAGCTTGTTGACGGCCTCGGCCGGCAGATCCACGGTGTCCTCACCGATCTTCGCCTTGCCGTTCACCACCGGATGAGTGTTGATGTTCATCGACGGGGAACCGATGAAGCCTGCGACGAAGACGTTGGCCGGGCGATCGTACAGCTCGGTCGGAGCGCCGACCTGCTGCAGGATACCGAGCTTGATGACGGCGATGCGATCGCCCATCGTCAGAGCCTCGGTCTGATCGTGGGTCACGTACAGGGTGGTGACACCCAGCTGACGCTGCAGAGCGGCGATCTGGGTACGGGTCTGCACACGGAGCTTGGCGTCGAGGTTGGACAGCGGCTCATCCATGAGGAAGACCTTCGGCTCACGGACGATTGCACGGCCCATGGCCACGCGCTGACGCTGGCCACCGGACAGAGCCTTCGGCTTACGATCGAGGTACTCGGTCAGGTCGAGGATCTCAGCGGCCTTCTCGACGCGCTTGCGGATCTCGTCCTTCGGAGTGCCGGCGATCTTCAGGGCGAAGCCCATGTTGTCGGCAACGGTCATGTGCGGGTACAGCGCGTAGTTCTGGAACACCATTGCGATGTCGCGATCCTTCGGCTGCATGGTGGTGACATCCTTATCACCGATGCGGATGCTGCCCTTGTTCACTTCCTCAAGGCCAGCGAGCATGCGCAGGGTGGTGGACTTGCCACAGCCGGACGGACCGACGAGCACAAGGAACTCACCATCCTTGATATCAAGATTCAGATTATCCACAGAGGGCTTGTCGTTGCCCGGGTAGATACGAGTGACGTGGTCGAATACGACTTCTGCCATAATTGCAATCCTTTCAGAGGCAGGTACGTGCCTCACGATCCGTTGTAAAGGGATTTCGGTGCTTCAATCTGTGAATCACCTGCCCGTTCGCATCACTGCAAACATTCAGGCAAACCGCAAACTTCTGCGTTTACTTGTTTGGTTTTGAGTTCAATGAGGTCCTCCTCATCGAGCCTTCTGTTTACTATACACGCCGATTCCGATTCGTCAATCGGCATGTTTCGTGTTCAACCGGAGATTGTGAGCCATATCACATCATACAAGTCGGCCTATTGGTGGCCTATTGCCTGGTATCCGTTCCGCTCATACACACGGCCGATCGGTTCCACGGCATGCGGCGAGTCGTTGGCCTCATACGAACAGCATCATCCGCCCCTGAGCAGTCCGGCATACCTGCCGCAGCACCAGGTCGGCTTTGCAGTATGCCGGATGAACGTTGGCGCCACCCGTTGCCGACAATAAAAAAACGGGCGGCGGAATAATCCGCCACCCGTTGCGCGTTGCTGCCGCTCGCCGCGACTCAGTCGTCGCCAAGCGTGATGTGCACGCCTCCCACCAGGGAGCTCACGACGTTATAGATCAGAGCGACAATGGCCGCGAGCAGAGTGAACAGCACGATTTCGATGATGGAGAAGATCGTCACCGCGGACAGCACCGAACTCAACGAGAACACATCGGTCAGGTTCAAACCGCCTGCGTCAAGACCCGTGGATGCGACGATCTGCGTCAGCTGGTCGAATACGCCGACGACGTTCAGCAGCATCCACACCAGGCCCGCCGCGATGATCTGGATGATGCCCCACGCAAGCGACATCATGAAGGACACCTTGGCAACACTCCATGCGTTCAAACGCGTCAGCGACAGGTTCATGCGGCGTGCGCGCGGCGTGCCACGCTTGCCGGACGGAGCCGGACGCACGGGAACGCCGGTAGGCGTGGTCGAAGTCGCCGTGGGGAAGGTGTGAGACTTCTCGCTGGCAGTGGACTGGCTCGACACGGAACGGGCCTCACGCGGAGCGTCATCCAGGCCGCGCGGCTGATCGACCGGTTCGACCGCCTCGGTCGCGTTGGTGTTCGCCGGCGCCTCGGCGGTTTCGGCGGTCACGTTCTCTTCAGGCTTGTCGTCGCTCATGTTGCTCCTTCATGATTCGCTATCTGTAGCCGAGACTAGCAATCTTTACCGACGATTACTCGCCATCCGACTCAGTGTTCACATTCTGTACGTCAGCGGGCTGTTCGGCCTGCTGCTCGGCGGAATCCGACTGTTCGGACTGGGCGGGCTGAACGTCGTTCTGATCGTCGGCATCATCCTTCTCGGCGTTCAATGCGATGGAGATGATCTCGTCGTTCTTATCCGGCTTGGCCAGCGTAACGCCCTGCGTATTACGGCCGGTGCGCTTGACCTCGGCCACATCGGAACGAATCACCTTGCCAGACTTCATAATGGCCATCACCTGGTCATCTTCGGAAACAATCAGCGCGCCGACCAGCGATCCACGGCCTTCAGCAAGCTGCAACGCCTTGACGCCGTAACCGTTACGCCCCTGCAGACGATACTCGCTGACGGCGGAACGCTTGGCGAAGCCCTCATCGGTGACCACGAGCAGATCCTTGTCGGAATCGCCCCACACCACGTCCATAGCCAGCAACTCGTCGCCGTCGCGGAATTTCATGCCCTGCACGCCGGCGGTCTGTCGGCCCATCGGGCGCAGCTGTTCGTCGTTGGCGGTGAATTTCAGGCTCATGCCCTTTCTGGACACCAGCATGATGTCGTCGTCGGCGTTGCACAGTGCGGCACCAATCAGTTCGTCTGCGTTTTCGCCGTTCTCGTCGGTCATCAGACGCACTGCAATCAGACCGCCTTGACGCGGAGAGTCGTACTCGGCAAGCGCGGTCTTCTTGACCTTGCCGGAACGGGTTGCGAGCACCAGGTACTTGGCGACCTCGTAATTCGGAATCGACAGCACGGTCTGGATGGTCTCGTCGGGCCCGAACTGCAGCAGGTTCGCCACATGCTGCCCCTTGGAATCCCTCGAGCCTTCCGGCAGCTCATACGCCTTGAGACGGTAGACGCGACCCTTGTTCGTGAAGAACAGCAGCCAGTTATGCGTGCTGGTCAGGAAGAAGTGATCGACCACATCATCCTCACGCAGCTTCGCACCCTTGATGCCCTTGCCGCCACGGTGCTGCGCACGGTATTCGTCGGCCTTGGTGCGCTTGATGAAACCGGAGTGGGTGACGGTGACCACCACGTTCTCTTCGGGGATGAGATCCTCAACGTTCATCTCGCCGCTGTACGGCAGAATCTTGGTGCGACGCTCATCGCCATACCTGGCGACGATTTCGTCGAGCTCGTCGCCGACGATCCTGCGCTGGCGTTCCGGCTTGGCGAGAATATCGTTGTAGTCGGCGATCTTGCGCATCAGCTCGTTATGCTCATCGACGATCTTCTGCGCTTCCATATTGGCCAGTCGCACCAACTGCATCGACAGGATGGCATCGGCCTGAACCTGATCGATGTCGAGGAATTCCATCAGTTTCGGACGTGCGTCCTCACGCCCCTGGCTGCTGCGAATCAGCTTGATGACCTCTTCGATGGCGTCGAGCGCCTTCAGCAGACCCTGCAGAATATGATCGCGTTCCTCCGCCTCACGCTTGAGGTAGGCGGTACGACGGGCGACCACGTCGATCTGATGGTTGATCCAATGGCGGATGAACGCATCAAGGCTCAGCGTCCGCGGCACGCCGTCGACCAGCGCCAGCATATTGGCGCCGAAAGTTTGCTGCAGCTGGGAATGCTTGTACAGATTGTTAAGCACGACCTTCGGAACCGCATCGCGCTTGAGCACGAGCACCAGACGCTGACCGGTACGGCCGGAGGTTTCGTCACGCATGTCGGCGATGCCTTGGATCTTACCGTCGCGCACCGCTTCGCGGATGGAGGCGACCAGTCTATCGGGGTTGACCTGATACGGCAGCTCGGTGACGACCAGGCACATGCGGCCCTTGATCTCTTCGGTGTTGACGACGGCCCGCATGGTGATCAGGCCGCGGCCGGTGCGGTAGGCCTGTTCGATGCCCTTATGACCAAGAATGGTGGCGCCGGTCGGGAAATCCGGTCCCTTGATGATGCGAATCAGGTTGTCGAGCAGCTCCTCACGGCTTGCCTCCGGGTGGTCAAGCGCCCAATGCACGCCTTCGGCGACCTCACGCATGTTGTGCGGCGGAATGTTGGTGGCCATGCCGACTGCGATACCGGAGGAACCGTTGCACAGCAGATTCGGGAAACGTGCCGGCAGTACGGTCGGTTCCTGCGTCTTACCGTCGTAGTTCGGCAGGAAATCAACGGTGTCCTTGTCGATATCACGCACCATTTCCATGGCGAGCGGGGCCATGCGGCATTCGGTGTAACGCATTGCCGCAGCCGGATCGTCGCCGGGGGAACCGAAATTGCCCTGACCGTCGACCAGCATATAGCGCATGGACCAGGACTGCGCCATACGCACCAACGTGTCGTAGATGGCGGAGTCGCCGTGCGGATGGTATTTACCCATGACCTCGCCGACCACGCGCGCGCACTTGGAATAGCCACGATCGGGACGGTAGCCGCCGTCGTACATGGCATACACCACGCGGCGATGCACCGGTTTCATACCGTCGCGTACATCCGGCAACGCACGATCCACGATCACGCTCATGGCGTAGGCGAGGTACGATTCGCGCATTTCCGTCTGCAGATCACGCACCTGGATGCGTTCGCCGACCATCAGGCCGTAATCGGTGTTGTCAGCCTCTTGCGGGCTTAGCGGTTCCATCGAGCCGTCCGGCACGAACTGACCGTTGTCATTGTTGTTTTCGTCTGCCACTTTTCCTCCGTAGCTATGCTCCTCCAACAAGGAGCTGCCGGTCACACAACCGGCTGGGGGAGAAGCCGTTCAAGGCTTCCCCCGTTACGTTTTCTGGTCCTCTTGCACATCGGCCCTGAGTTCGAAGCGCAAGAGGAGATGTAATATGCCGGTTAGGCGTCGATCCAGCTGACGTTGCGCGCGTTGCGCTGGATGAACAGTCGGCGCGGTTCAACCTCGTCGCCCATCAGCATGGAGAAGGTCTCGTCCGCGGCTTCCGCATCCTCGATCTGCACCTGCTTCAAAATACGATGCTCCGGATCCATGGTGGTTTCCCACAGTTCCTGATAGCTCATCTCGCCCAGACCCTTGTAGCGCTGGATGCCTTCGCCCTTCGGCAGCTGGCGGCCCGCGGCCTTGCCTTCGGCGAGCACGCGGTCGCGTTCGGCGTCGGTGTACACGAAGTCGTGCGGGCCCTTGGTCCACTTGAGGCGGTACAGCGGCGGCATGGCCACGTACACGTAGCCGGCGGTGATCATCGGGCGCATGTAGCGGAAGAACAGCGTCAGGTTCAGGGTTGCGATATGCGCGCCGTCCACATCGGCATCGGCCATGATGATGACCTTGTGGTAGCGCACCTTGTTGAGGTCGAAGTCCTCGCCGTAGCCGCCGCCGACGGCGGTGATCAGCGATTCGATGGTGTCCGACTTCATCATGCGGTCCAGGCTTGCGCGCTCGGTGTTGAGGATCTTGCCTCGCAGCGGCAGGATGGCCTGCGTGATCGGGTTGCGTCCCTGGATGGCGGAGCCGCCTGCGGAATCACCCTCCACGATGAACAGCTCGCATTCTTCGGGGTTGTTGGACTGGCAGTCCTTGAGCTTGTCCGGCATGCCGGCCGATTCGAAGATCGACTTGCGGCGGGTGTTCTCACGTGCCTTCTTGGCGGCCAGACGCGCACGGGAGGCCTCGATGGCCTTCTGGATGATGTTCTTGGCCTCGTTCGGGTGGGCGTCGAACCAGTCGCCGAGCTTGTCGGTCATGACGCGCTGCACGAAGGTCTTCGCTTCGGAGTTGCCGAGCTTGGTCTTGGTCTGGCCTTCGAACTGCGGGTTGGTGAGCTTGACGGACACGACGGCGGTCAGGCCTTCGCGCACGTCGTCGCCGGACAGGTTCTCGTCCTTGTCCTTGAGGATGTTCTTCTCGCGGGCGTAACGGTTGACCAGCGAGGTCAGCGCGGCGCGGAAGCCTTCCTCATGGGTGCCGCCTTCGGTGGTGGAGATGGTGTTGGCGAAGGTGTGCACGGCTTCGGAATACGCGGTGGTCCACTGCATGGCGATTTCCGCGGAGATGCCGATCTTCAGGTCCTCGGCCTCGAAGTCGATGACGTCCGGTTCGACCGGGGTGGCCTTGCGGGACTTCACCAGGTAGTCGACGTAGTCCTTGATGCCGTCGTTGTACTGGTAGGTGACGGTCTGGAACTTGTCTTCGGTTTCGGATTCCTCGCCGGAAACCTCGTCGCCGGCCTGGTCGGGCTCGCGCAGGTCGGTCAGGGAGATCTTCAGGCCCTTGTTCAGGAACGCCATCTGCTGGAAGCGGTTGCGCAGGATCTCGAAATCGTAGGTGGTGGTTTCGAAGATCTTGCCGTCGGCCCAGAAGGTCACGGAAGTGCCGGTGGACTCGCCTTCCTCCATCGGCTTGCCCTTGAGCAGACGCGCGGTCGGCTTCTGGTCGATGTAGGTCTGGGTCCAGTGGAAGCCCTGACGGCGCACTTCGATGTCCACGCGGGTGGACAGCGCGTTCACCACGGAGATGCCCACGCCGTGCAGACCGCCGGAAACGGCATAGCCGCCACCGCCGAACTTGCCGCCGGCGTGCAGCTTGGTCATCACGGTTTCCACGCCGGAGACACCTTCGCCCGGCACGATATCGACGGGGATGCCACGGCCATCGTCCACGACGCGAATGCCGTTATCCGGCAGAATCGTGACTTCGATATGGCTGGCGTAACCTGCCAACGCCTCATCCACCGAATTATCGACGATCTCATACACCAGATGGTGCAGGCCGCGAGGACCGGTGGATCCGATATACATGCCTGGGCGGATACGCACGGCCTCAAGACCTTCAAGAACCTTAAGGTCGGAGGCGTCGTAATGTTCGGGAGTCATTGACTCGTCGAGCTCGCCATCCTGCAATTCGGCATTATTGATATGTTCGTCTACGGCTTTGAGCTGTTCTTCTTTGCTCGTAGCATTCTCCAGCGAATCCGCCAAGGAGCTTCCTTCCTGCGTCACTGGCTCGCGAAGGGGTTTTTCGCGGTCCATTACCTCAAAAACGCCTTCTAAGGCCCCTTGAGACGTTTTGACTATACTGCATGTGATTCTACTCACGCACCGCGACGAGCACTATATACAGCCGTTAACGACGTTTGCCCCATTTTCTGCTGTACCCCACGGAGGGGCCCCTCACCCGAATATCGGTAATGGGCAGCCCTTCCAGTTTTCTGGTGATGGTATCGGTGAGCTGCGGAATAAGAAACGTAAGCTGCGTGGCCCACACCTGGGATTCGGCCGCGATGGTCAGCACTCCGTCGCGCAGGCTCACGACATGGGAATGCTGCGCCACGCCAGGACCAACCACCTGATCCCAATGGTTGTTCAGCTGGGAGATCTTAAGATACGGCATCCAATTGCCGTTCTTCGCGATAACCGTCGCCACGCCACCGAGTTTGACCGGGTCGCGCCCCGGTTTGCCGAAGTTCTCCCATGCGAGTTCCGCTCGAATGGCCCTGATTTTGCGCGAATCCTCACGCCGCGCATATCGTTCGAACACCTGAGCTGGCAGGGTGCGCTGGTCCAGCTTCAATGTCACCGTTATCGGCGGTTTCATAGCGAACCGCTTCCGGACGGCATGGGCATCGCACCGAACATATCCGATTGTTCCTTCAGCAAGGCGACGTCGATGATATTCGCCCTATCGTCTTGCGGAATATCGCTCGCCGCGGCAGCGGTGACCAGCACCTGATCCTGATCATTGGCGAAATCGAGGATCTGATGCCTACGAGATTCATCCAGCTGCGCGAACACATCATCGAGAATCACAATGGGCCTGATGCCGCGAGATTCGGCGATCGCCTCGAACAACGCCATTTTGAGCGACAGCGCCATGGTCCACATCTCGCCGTTCGAGGCGAAATCACGAGCCGGCTCGCCATCGAGCAACACCGAGAAATCATCGCGCTGCGGGCCGATGAGGTTCATGCCGCGAGACACCTCGCCCGGGTATAGACGCTGGAAATGTTCGGAGATATTCAGCTCCGGAGTATCACAGTCGCGGACTTCCGCAAACGACGGCTCATAGACGATTTCCGCTTTGCCGTGCCCCGAGGCAAGGCGTGCATAGATATCGGAGAACGGGGTCGCCAGAATCCCCATCACCTCGTTACGCATTCTGGTCAGGGCGACGCCGGCTTCGATGAATTGCCCCGTCCAAACCTCCAGTCCGCTCAATACCGCATCCGCTGAGCCTTCATGCTGACCAAGCTGCTTCAGGAGTGCTGCGCGCTGGCGTGCGATCTGCGTGAACCGCTGCAGCCGACCGGTGTACCCGGGAATCAGCATGCCGGCACTCTGATTGAGGAAACCGCGGCGCGTGGCCGGATCCGCGCTGACCAAACGCTGGTCTTCCGGTGTGAACGAGACAGACGGCACCAGACCGACCACATCGCGAAGATACTGCGACGGACCGGAATTCACTCGTGCACGATTCGCGCCACGCGCTGCAATCGTCACCTCGTAGGTGGTGGTTTCGGCAGTATTGGCATTGACTCGAATGGTCGCTTTGCCATACCCGCGTTCCACCAGCGGCAGTGAGGAGTTCACCCTATGGCTGCCGCCGGTAGACAAAACCTCCACGGCCTCGACCAGATTGGTTTTGCCCAGACCGTTCGCCCCATACAGCACGTTCACTCCAGGCGTAAAGTCCACTACGACCTGATTCCAGGAACGGAAATGGTCAAGAGCGAGGCGCGAAATATACATGGCTGTCAGGCGGGGTAGATGGAGGCTGTGATTCAGTTGTTGAAGCGCATCGGAACGAGCAGATAGCGGTAATCCATCGACTCGTCGGAGTCGGCTTCCTGCTGGCCGTTGAATTCCACGGGCTTTACGGCGGTGGTGAGCTTCATGCGGACATACGGTTCGCTGATGGCGCTCAGACCTTCGATAAGGTACGACGGGTTGAAGGCGACGGTGATGTCGTCACCATCCATATCGACGTCGATGATTTCCTTTGCCTGCGCTTCGTCCACGGCACCGGCGCTCAAGGTGAGTTCCTGCCCGGAGAAGACCATGCGAATGGGGGCGTCACGTTCGGCGACCAGGGCCACACGCTTGATGGCGCCGATCAGGGACTGCTTGTCGATGACGGCTTGAATCGGATAGTCGTCGGCGAACAGTCTGTCGACTGCGGGGAATTCGCCGTCGATGAGCTGCGAGGTGGAGGAGCGCCCGGCATTGTCGAAGCCGAGGAGGGACGGGTTCTCCGTATCGAAATCAAGGGTGAGGTTCTGACGTTCGTTAAGGGAACGGGAGACATCGCGAAGCAGCGAGCCACGGACGAGCGTAGTGGTGTGCACGGTCGGATCCTGGGGGCTCCAGGAGAAGGTGGCGCGGGCCAGGCGGAAACGATCGGTGGATGTCAGCACCACCTTGTCGCCGTCGAACTGCATGCGCACGCCTGTCAGCACGGGGCGGTTTTCTTCGCGGGAGACTGCGACGCAGGCCTGAGATACTGCCTGTATGAAGGTCGGTGCGTCGACCTGGCCGAGCATGCCCGGCATGCTCGGCAAATCGGGGTATTCGGCGTTCGGCATCAGCTGCATGGTGAACGTCGATTTGCCGGAGGTGATGGTCAACGTGGTGGAGTTGGCCGAAAGATAGGTTTTTTCGGATGGCAGTGATTTGGTGATGTCGGCGAGCAGTTTGCCAAGCACGAGGATGCTGCCGGATTCGTCGACTCCAGCTTCGATATGGTCGCGGGCGGAAATTTCGTAATTGAAGGCGGAAAGCCGTAGGGCACCATCTGCTGCTTCAAGCCGGATGCCGGCAAGAATTGGGTTGGAAGGACGAGCATCAATGACCCTGGTCGTCCATGCTACTGCGTCGGCGAGTGCGCCGGAATTGACTTCAACCTTCATAAAAGCCTGCTTTCACTGGGAAGAACCCGTGGAACGGGTATTTCTTGAACTGAAAATCATTGTAGCGACTTGAGGATGCTTTCAGAATCGGCTCAGTCGGCGCATTATTGCTATGACGATTAGTTGAGGTAACTACGTCAGTAATACTCATAATAAGGTCCGGTGGATATGTGGATAACGTGCGCAACCCGTTCTCACATGTAGCATTGTGGATAACCCTCTCATTGTGGATAACTCGAAGAGTCATGTGGATAACATGGCCGGTTATCCACAGGCGTTTTGTATGAGAACGGTTATCCACATTCGGTGCAAAGTTGTCCACGAGTTATCCACAGCGAAATGTGGAGTCATCCACGGGTTATCCGCAGGCTTTACCCACATTTGTGAATAACTATGTGGATAACTTTTTTAATTTTTACCGGCTTCGCCGGAGTGTTGCGGCTGGGAGAATCGTTCTGACGAACCGAAATCCGAACGATATGTGGATTACCGCAAAACATGCAAAAACCGTCTCTCAGAACGATTCTGAGAGACGGCAGGCGCATGTGCTCCGGCAGGTTAGTTGGATCCCTGCTTCAATCGAACCGTAAGCTCCATAACGTAGTTGTAGATATCCTGACGCTGCTGCATCTCATTGGTAATACGGTCACAGGCGTGCATAACCGTGGTATGGTCCTTGCCGCCGAACACCTTGCCGATATCCACCAGACTCATGCTGGTCATTTCTCGCGTGAGATACATGGCGATCTGACGTGCAAGCGCGATGTTCTTCATACGCGAACGCCCAACGATATCGTCAAAGGTGAGATGGAAGTACTTCGCGGCCTGGCTGATGATGTCCGTGGGCTTGATCTCCACATCGGTGGTGAAGAAATCCTGCAACGTCTGCTCGGCCATGGCTCGCGTCACCGGCTGATTGCTCAGCGAAGCCACGGCGGTCACTCTGGTCAGAGCGCCTTCAAGCTCTCGAATGTTCTCCGTAAACCGCTCGGCGATCAGATCAAGCACGTCGTTCGGGATATTGCTGTGGTTCATGGACGCCATCATGCGAAGAATGGCGATACGGGTTTCCAGATCCGGCGGCTTGACATCCACCGTCAACCCGGAGTCGAAGCGCGAGATGAGGCGGGCCTCGAAGCCCTTGAGGTTCTTCGGAGCCACGTCGGACGCGATGACGATACGCTTATTTGCCTGATGTAACGCGTTGAACGTATGGAAGAACTGTTCGAGGGTCGCTTCCTTGCCGCCAAGGAACTGAATATCGTCGATGAGCAGCACGTCGACACTGCGGTATCGGCGGTTGAACTCCGCAATACGCCCCTGGCTTTGCGAGGGGATCTGCAACGCCTCGATGAACTCGTTCAGGAATTCCTCGCTATTGACGTAACGCACCTTAAGCGTCGGGTCTTTGACCAGCGCGTAGTTGCCGATGGCGTTCAGCAAGTGGGTTTTACCCAAGCCGGATCCGCCGTAAATACACAGCGGGTTGAAATCCTTGCCGGAACCTTCCGCCACTGCCAATGCCACGGTGCGGGCGAAACGGTTGGAATCGCCGGGAACGAACGTGTCGAATGTCGCATTCTTATTGAGATGCGTTTCGGGATCGCGCTGGACCTTGTTGCGGTCAACGCCATACTGCCCCTCCGCATCGCCACTGACCTGCGGCTGCAATGCCGAAGGAACGGTCGGCACCGGTCCTGCGGTTCCGAAAGGCTCCTTACCCAGATCGTCAAGGGACGGGGACGGACCGTTCAATGGCAGTTCGGGCTGTTCCTCAACGTGGCTGGCGGGTTTCTTCGGCTGCGGCTTGGACTCAGGCTTCGGTTCCGGTGCCGTCTGCTGCGGCACGATCTTGAATGCCGGGAACATATCCTGACCGGTGACGATCTTCAGCGCTTCGAGCAGCGCCTGCATGAGTTCGTTTTCAAGCGCCTGCCGCGTGCTGGCGTTATCGACGCAGAGCACGATGGTCGTACCATATACGGCTTCGGGCGTTACCCCCTCCAGCCATCCCTTGTCACGAGGGGAAAGGGACTTCTTATGCTTCAGCAGCGTAAGGGCGTCTGACCAAATGTTCTTGGCTTGTACTGTTGGGTCTTCGGCGCTCATGGTCACGACACTCCTTTCTCGCCTCTTCCAAGTAGGGACACTCAGCTATCTATTGTTACTCGCACCGCATGAGTTATCCACCGCCTAGCGTGTTGCAATTACTGAAATTAGGAACGACAAGCGTGTGATTTGTGGATAACTTTTGCCTATATTCCCGTGTCGTTGCAACGTTTTACGGCATGTCGGGCGGGTTTGCCGGGGGTGGAAATGACTGTTGAGTTGACGTTAGGGCAGGGGTAAGAGTAGTTTTATAGAGCTTGACTCACGTGAGAGCCGCGCGTAAGCGTGGCCGAAGAAACCTAGGAGCTAACTATGAAGAGGACCTTCCAGCCCAACAACCGTCGTCGTCACATGAAGCACGGCTTCCGTCTGCGTATGCGCACTCGTTCCGGCCGCGCTGTGATCAACCGTCGTCGCGCCAAGGGCCGCAAGAACCTGTCTGCCTGATTGTGCCGCTGACGGCATCGTTACCGTGGAACGGTTGAAGAGCCATAGTGATTTCGTCGCCGTGCTGAAACGCCGCCGCAAGGTCTCGCGTCATGATTTCATCGTGCATTATGCGATGCGTGATGAAGCCAGGGCGCATGGTGTTGCGACGCCTGGCACACGACGGATGGGGCTTGCCGTATCCAAATCGGTCGGCAATGCCGTCACACGCAATTCAGTTAAGCGCCGTTTTCGCGTACTGGCTTCCCGCTACGAACACACATTGCCTGAGGGGGTTGATGTGGTGTTGCGCGCAAAGCCGTCCGCAGCCAGCGCTTCCTTCCAGTCTTTGGATGAACAGATGGCCACCGGATTCGAAGCGGTGGCATTAAAGCTTCATCAGGACTGATAATGAGCGTCGCCGCCGATGCGATTGTGCATCTGATTCGTTGGTATCAGCGGCATTGGTCGGCGAAGCGTGCTGTGCCGTGTTGCAAGTTCTACCCGAGTTGCTCGCATTACGCGATTCAGGCTGTGCGGCGTTATGGCGCATTCCGTGGGGGATTGCTGGCTGTTTTACGCTTATTGAGATGCCTTCCGTGGAGTTGTGGGGGCATTGATGATGTTCCACAGCGCTATTCCATTTTTTATAGATTTCCGTGGTCGAAGGCACACGAGGAGCCTCGACTCACTCCTCTGGTCGTAGACGATAAGGAGAATGGCCTGTAATGGGTAATCAAGATCAATTCCTCCTCGATAGTGGTTTCTGGGGCTGGCTCTATAAGCTCCTGTACCCCGTCGAGTGGCTCATGACGCAGATCATGGCCGTATTCCACAAGTTCCTGGTGATGCTGGGCATGAACGAGATCGGTTTCTCGTGGGTCTTGTCCATCGTGTTCCTGGTGATTGTGGTTCAGATATGTGTGTTCCCGCTCTTCTATAAGTCCATCAAGGGAATGCGCAAGATGCAGGCCGACATGCAGGTGCTGCAGCCCAAGCTGAAGCGCATTCAGAACAAGTACAAGGGCAAGAACGATCCGGCCAGTAAAGAGGCCATGCAGCGCGAGACGATGAAGCTGTATCAGGACACCGGCACGAATCCGATGGGCGGCTGCACATCCATGCTGCCTATGTTCGTGCAGGGCCCCGTCTTCATGTGCATGTTCTACACGCTGTCGGCCATTCCATACATTGCACGTGGCAAATTCAGGGATGGGCAGGGCCTTGGCGCCTTCGACATCGCCACGGCCAAGGAGTTCACCTCCACTACGGTGTTCGGCGTGAACGTGGCCGATAATTTCATCACGGCGACCGTCTCCGGCAAGATCGTAATCGGCATCTTCGTCGCCCTGATGTGCTTCTGCCTGTGGCTCATGCAGTTCAACAGCATGAAGCGCAATATGCCGCAGAACAATGCGCAGAACAAGCAGGCCGAGATGATGCAGAAGATGATGCTCTGGGTCTTCCCGATCATGTACATCTTCTCCGGTATCGCCATGCCGTTCGCCGTGCTGGTGTACTGGCTGACCAACAACGTCTGCAACCTGCTGCGTTCCGTGTGGCAGATCTACGCTTTCCCGACTCCGGGCTCCCCGGCCGCCGAGGCGAAGGAACACCGCGATCACAAGAGGGAAAACGAGCGCCGTGCCCGCGCTGGCGAGCCCTCGATCGAGGAGGAGGCGCTGCAGAAGGCCAAGGTGGAGGCTGAACGCAAGCTCACCCAAGGCTTCCAGCGAGAGCAGCCTCATCGTAAACGCAAGAAGAAGAAGTGATGATAAGGTCTGATGTTTCACATGAAACATCAGACCTTATCTGACTTTAGGCTGTCGTTGAGCAATTCCGGCAGCTGGTTTAGACTGGTACCTATACGCGCCAAAAAGGAGAATATATGGCACAGGATGACGAGAAGACCCTAGATCAGCTCAATGAGGAAGCTGATATCGCCGCCGATTATCTTGAAGAGCTTCTTGATATCGCTGACTATGATGGTGACATCGAAATGGGTGTTCGCAACGGTCGCCCGACCGTCCAGATCGTTGCCGATGACAATACCGATATCAAGCATCTCATCGGACGCGACGGTGAAGTGGTCGATGCGTTGCAGCAGCTCACCAGGTTGGCGGTCCAGCAGAAGACCGGCGAACGTTCCCGTCTGATCGTCGACGTCGACGGCTTCCTGAAGCGCAAGCGTCAGCGTCTGCACGACATCGCGCTGGACGCGGTCGACGAAGTCAGGGAGACCGGCGAGCCGGTCGACCTGAAGCCGATGAACTCGTTCGAACGCAAGGTGGTGCACGATGTGGTCCGTGAGGAGGGGCTGAAGTCCCGTTCCCACGGCGAAGAGCCGCATCGCCATGTGACCATCTATCTGAAGGCTTCCGCGAACGAGGACGACGACGAGTAAGGCTGATACGAAACGGGGAGTCCATAATGCTATGGGCTCCCCGTTTCGTATGAGCGGAAATATGCATACGACCAGGAAAGAGTGTAGCGACCGATGACAGATGAACTGAACGGTTCCCCGATCCTTAACGACGTGCTGGGCGACGCATTGCCCATGCTTGAAGTGTTTCATGCGAAGCTTGAGCGGGAAGGCGAGCCGCGTGGCCTGATAGGCCCGAGGGATGTCGATATTATCTGGGAACGCCATATCCTCAATTCCGCAGCCATCGTACCGTTCATTCGCGAGGCGACGGATGGCATGCGATTCAAAACGGTGGCCGATGTCGGTAGTGGCGGTGGATTCCCCGGCATCGTCGCCGCGGCATGCCTGCCCGACCATGAGTTCACGCTGATCGAGCCGATGGAGCGTCGCGTTGAATGGCTGGAGGAATGTGTGAACGAAATGGGGCTGGAGAATGTGACGATTATTCGTGCCCGGTCCGAGGAAGTCATTACATCGCTGCGTAAGGATCGTAGTAAGCATCCTTACGCGGTGGTCACGTGCAGGGCTGTAGCGCCGATGACGAAGCTTTCCGGGTGGACGCTGCCGCTACTGAAGCCGCAGGGGCGTCTGGTGGCGTTGAAAGGGCGTTCCGCGCCGGCTGAGATCGAGAAGGCCGCTAAGATGATCGCCAAGTTCAAGGGTGTGCGCCCACGTGTGGTGGAGGCGCCGGTCGGTCCCGGTCTGGAATCCACGCACGTTGTGCTGGTGGATAAGAAGTAGCGCTGATTGCGTGCTGCCAAGGCGGCATTCCTGCTCTGTGATTGTGGCGGGAATGCCGCCTTGTTTGTTTTCATGACTGCTTGTTATGCCGGTTATGGCTTCGCCATGCCTTTGTGATGACGGCTGGGATTGGAACCCAGAATGCTGCCAGGAACATGATGCGATGCGCAATGGGGTGCATGATAGGGGAGTGCCGCACAAGGCAAACGATGCTGTGCAATGTGTCCCATAGGGGAGTTATCCACAAAATCAACTATGTGAAAAAGTTATCCACAGGTTTTCTCTTAGGTTGATGGGAGGCATGAAATCGTTGATTTACTGGGGTTCAGCGATGTCAAGATACCTGGTTATGCACATTTTTCGTCGTAATTATCCACACTTATCCACAATTTGGCTTCTTTATCCACATTTCTTAAGCGGATGTATGCTTTTATGCCGTGACAAAGACAACGTGGGCCTTGATTATTGCTTTCAAGACCCACGGTTGAGACTATGGAAAACCGATATGAATCGTCAGCCGACAGTCTGTGCAAGATAGGCCTGGGCGTCGAGCGCAGCACGGCAACCCATGCCCGCAGCGGAAATCGCCTGCCGATACACGCTGTCAACACAGTCGCCTGCGGCGAAGATACCGGGAACGGTGGTGCGGGTGCTGGCTCCCTCGACGGTGATATACCCGGATGCATCACGTGCTACGACATCACCCAGGAACTCCGTGGACGGTGTATGCCCGATCGCCACGAATACGCCGTTCGCGGCGAGACTGTGCATCTCGTTCGACAGTACGTTCCGTACGCTCAACGATTGCACCCCCTGCTCGTCGCCGTGGATGGCATCGACGACAGAATCCGTCAGGATGGTGATGCGCTCATTGCCGCGCGCCCGATCGACCATGATCTTGGAAGCACGGAATGCGCTACGCCGATGAATCAGCGTGACCGAGGAACCGAACCTCGATAGGAACTCCGCTTCCGCGAAGGCGCTGTCGCCGCCGCCGACGACCACGATAGGCTTGCCTCGGAAGAAGAAGCCATCGCAGGTCGCGCAGTACGATACGCCCCGCCCGGAGAATTCCGCTTCGCCGGGAATGCCGAGTTTGCGGTATTGCGAGCCTGTGGCGATGATGACGGCCTGTGCGTGGAAGGTCTCGCCTTGATTGGTGGTGATGGTTTTGTAGGAGCCATGATCCTGAACCGTGGCGACATCATCCTGCAGAAACGTCGCTCCGAAGCGTTCGGCTTGGCGCTTCATGGCGTCCATAAGATCGGGGCCGAGAACACCGTCCGGGAATCCGGGGAAGTTCTCCACTTCGGTGGTGTTGATGAGCTGTCCTCCCGGTGTCAGCGCGCCGGCGATGACCAGGGGGCGGTAGCCGGCGCGGCCGAGATAGATGGCCGCGGTGTAGCCTGCCGGGCCCGATCCGATAATGATTGCGTGTTGTTCTTGTTCCATGATTCAACAATACGGTTTGCATGCCGAATGCGCCATCGGCATAGCGAATCAGGCATCGGAAGTTGAGACAAGCCGTTACAAGCTGTGCCGATAGGGCAGAGGTGTGCCGCACATGTTTCATGTGAAACATGATGCAGTCAACTTACACGGGCGAGGCGGGGCGATGCAACGGTTCGTGTGTTTCGTGTGAAACATCGCAGGCGTAGATGGTGAGGCATGAAGGCGGAATATGATCCATATATGCCGTTATATCGGTACATGGACACTAGATATGGGGGCAACTTATCCACAGTTATCCACAGTGCTGGAAAAGTAAGGAAATCCAATAGACAGAAGGCCGGTGGCGTAATCAAGGAATCGGGTTATCCACCGAAAAGCATGATTTATCCACAGTTTCCCACATTGTTATCCACAAAACGGAAAAACTGGGCTTCCTGTCCATACAAAAGGCAAAACTGGATACAGATTAGTACACCAAGGAGTTAGTTGTTCATGGCAGATCAGGATATGCCGATTGAGTCCGCCGAAGATACCATCAAGCGTATTTTCTCATCGGGTGATTCGACGGTGGGTGCGGAAATCACACATGAATTCAATCGCTATTCCCGTTTGCAGGAAGCGAAGTTTCCCAAGCCGGCACGCACTCGTCTGATTGCGGTCGCCAACCAGAAGGGCGGGGTGGGGAAGACCACCTCTACCGTGAATCTTGCCGCCGCCCTCGCACAAAACGGCGCGCGGGTATTGGTTATCGATATGGATCCCCAGGGTAATTGCTCGACAGCCCTTGGCGTGAGGCATGAATCCGGCGAACCGTCTGTATACGACGTTCTTGAAGGTCGTATGTCCATTGCGGAAGTCAAGCGGCAGTGCCCTGATCTCTCCAGTCTCGACGTGGTCCCGGCATCCATCGATCTGAGCGGCGCTGAATTGGAAGTCGCCCAGTTCGAGAACCGCAATAATCTGTTGAACGAGGCCGTGCAGCAATTCCTTCGGGAAAGCAACGAGCATTTCGATTACGTGTTCGTCGACTGCCCGCCAAGCCTGGGTTTGCTGGTGATCAATGCCATGTGCGCAGTGCGCGAGATGCTTATCCCGATTCAGGCCGAATACTATGCGCTTGAGGGACTTGGCCAGCTCATCAACACCATTGGCTTGGTCCAGGAACACTTCAACCCTATTCTTACCGTTTCGACCATGATGGTCACCATGTTCGATAAGCGCACACTGTTGAGCCGTGAAGTGTACAACGAAGTGAAGAGCCACTACCCGTCGATCGTGCTGGATACCACGATCCCCAGGACGGTGAAGATCTCCGAGGCGCCGAGCTTCAATAAGAGCGTCATCTCATATGATCCGCGTGGCATGGGTGCCATCGCCTATGGCGAGGCGGCGTTGGAGATCGCACGTCGTTCCCCCGTCGTGCTGGATGCAATCGCGTCACGAATGAAGGAGGCCTGATATGGCATCGAAATCCCGTCTTGGGAAGGGCCTCGGTGCGTTGTTCCCAGCGCTACCTGGCGAAGAACCCCATGAACAACATGTGGTTTCACGTGAAACGTTGCATGACACCACGAAGCAGTCGGTAGTCCTGGAGCAGCGGCAGAAGGCCGGAACCGCCGAATCCCATAATGCGCCTGAGCATGATGCGAAGACCGCCAAGTCGGTGACGGCGGAACAGCCGCAGAAACCGAGCGGTGTCGTGGAAGAGGACGCCCCGGTGCATATCCCGTCCATCAAGCATGCGGTTTCCCCGCACGCCTCGACCTCGAGGGGACGTGCAACCATGCCCGGAATCGAAGACATCGCCCATCCCAGCGATATGTTCTTCGACGACACCGTGTCGCTGCAATCCAAGCGCCAGAGCGCGGACGAGACGAAGAAAGACAAGAAGCAGTCGGACGGCAAGCAGCAGGAACAATCCAACCAGTCCAAGCTCAAGCCCGTCGAAGGCGGCTATCTCGCTGAATTGAACCTTGACGAGATCGGTCCGAACGCACATCAGCCGCGTTCCATCTTCGACGAGAACGACTTGAACGAGCTCGCGGCATCCATCAAGGAAGTGGGCATTCTCCAGCCCATCGTGGTGCGCAGGCGTCCAGCCGATCAGATCGCCGCCGCACGCAAGGCACAAGCCGGAACAAAACCCACAAATCGTTTCGACGGTCGTATGGACAGCCCCTATGAGCTGATTATGGGCGAGCGTCGCTGGCGTGCCTCCCAGCTTGCAGGCTTAACCACCATCCCCGCCATCGTCAAAACCACAGCCGATGACGATATGCTGCGCGACGCCTTGCTGGAGAATCTGCATCGTGTTGCGTTGAACCCCTTGGAAGAGGCTGCGGCATACCAGCAGATGGTCGATGAATTCGGCCTGACCCAGGCTCAGCTGTCCAAATCGGTTTCAAAGTCGCGTCCGCAGATTGCGAATACCCTGCGATTGCTGAATCTGCCGGCAACGGTGCAGAAGAAGGTCGCCGCGGGCATTCTTTCCGCCGGCCACGCGCGTGCACTGCTTGGCCTGGGTGAACCTGAGGAGATGGACAAGCTTGCCAATCGTATTATCGCCGAGGGCCTGTCGGTGCGAAGCACCGAGGAGATCGTGGCGATGGCGAATCTGAACTCCACCAAGCCGAAGAAGCCTCGGGCACGTAGGGGAGACCCGTGGGCTAATTCTCCTATCAAGTCCAACCTTGAGCATCGCTTTGAAACCAAGGTTTCCATCAAGGGAACACCTAAGCATGGGCATATCGAAATCGTGTTTTCCTCACCGGAAGACATGGATCGTATTCTCGACCTGCTTATGCCCGGTCAGAAGAAGGATGATGACGCCGCCAAGGCGTGACTTGTGCATCGAGAGCAATCATCGGCATGGTTCCACTAGTAACAGGGAACCATGCCGATTTTTCTATATGTAGACAGAACAGTAGTGGTTGAACCTATGGCTGTTGCTATAGGTTCGCCGAGCCTTCAAGTGAACCTGGAAGAATAATCCCATGATTTCCGTGGGTAAGCTGGCCATCATCCAATAGCATTCGTATGGCGGCGCGAATCCGGGTACCGCTTGTATCCGCCAACGAACCGTAGCCGTCAATCTGATTCAGGCCACTTCCCATAATCGATACGCTCCTCGACCCATGCAATGCATTGACGATTTTGACAGTGCTGTACCCGGTGCCTTGATCACGGTACACGGCTTGGATGAAATGCAGCACGGATTGCATAAGATCGGCGTCGATGCCGTGTTCCTCTTCGGATTGTTCCACGTGAAACGCTGATGTGCGCCCGAACACTGCAGGCGTGCTGTTTCGAGTATGCGCCGCGTCCGCCAGCCTGCTCGATCCTGTACAGGAATCGCAGGATCCGCAACGCCGTTCAGATGGTTCTTCGCCAAAATAGCGCAGCATATGCGCCCGTAGGCAACCATGCGTGGTGCAGTAGCGTTCCATGGCTTGGCAACGGTCCAGTGCCGCATCCTTGGCCTGACTGCGTTCCTGCTGATTATCCAGGGCCGAGCCGGCGGATTCCTCGAAGCGCTGTCTTTGCCAATCGAATTCGTAAGATCCCCAGATCACATAGCAGCTGGCAGGCTTGCCGTCTCGCCCTGCGCGGCCGGCCTCCTGATAGTACTCTTCAAGGCTGCCGGGAGCGCCGTCATTGATGACCCATCGCACGTCGGGTTTGTCGACGCCCATGCCGAATGCGGTGGTGGCGACGATGACTTTGAGTCGCCCTTCAAGAAATGCATCCTGAACATATGCCTTGCCTACCTCATCCATTTTGGCGTGGAAATATTTGGCCTGCACCCCGGCGGTTTTCAACGCTTCCGTCAACTCCTCGGTTCGTGCGCGCGATGTGCAGTAGACTATGCCGCTTTCGCTGCGATGTGTTTTGGCATATTGCGTGATGCATGCGGTGCGATCCTGCTTGGAGTGTGCTTCGTATCGGCCGAAGTATAGGTTTGGGCGGTCAAAGTTGGAAATGACCTGCAGAGGATCCTGTAGATGCAGGTTCTGGATGATGCCTTCACGTACGGTAGGGGTTGCTGTTGCAGTGCATGCGGCTATGACCGGTCGTTCCGGCAATTGTTCGATGAATGCGGCGATGCCGAGATAATCCGGCCGGAAATCCTGGCCCCATTGGAATACGCAGTGGGCCTCGTCAACCGCCACCAAGCGGATTCTGAGGGTCTGTGCGAAGCGAAGGAACTCGGGGGAGACAAGACGTTCCGGAGCGACGTAGAGCAGTCGTATATGCCCCTCTCTGGCCGCCTGATAGGTCATGGCACGTTCGGTACCGGTGGTCTCCGAATCGATGAATGCGGCGGGGATTCCGTGCGTTGAGAGATGTGCTACCTGATCACGCATGAGCGCACGCAGTGGTGTGATGACGAGTACCAGGGCCGGTTTGCCGTTGATGCCCGGTGCACAGGCCGGAATCTGGTAGCAGATTGATTTGCCGGCACCTGTGGGCATGACGGCCAGAACGTCTCGATGCTGCAGAATCGCTGTAATCACGTCCAGCTGCCGGCCACGGAAGGAATCGTATCCGTAGAAATGCTGCAGGGTGCGCAATGCCCATCCGGTGATATCTGCCATAAGCATGTGTCTACCGCAGACGGTGGTCAGTGGCGGAGATGGCGACGAACGACACGCCAACTGAAATGTGGATAACTCAAGTTAAGTTATGCACAATATGTCCAAAATCCGGGGATAAGTTATCCACAAATTGTGGATAACTTAAGAGGCTTCATAATGGCGGTAGTGTGGATAACCGCAGTATTTCAAGCGTGCGCTGTGGATAACTTGATTTTTGAACCTCAACTTTTAGGAAACGATATTTAAAAAGTGGTATGGTGAACCGATATAAAAACGTTGATATTCCAGTTACTTAATCGGTTCAGTACCTATAACTAAAACAGTGCCATACTGGGAAGAAAAGTGTTGATAACTCACTGCCGACAATCCACATTGGCAAGTGCCCCTTCGACTGCTGCAATCAGTTCCTGACGTCAATGCGGCATTACGGCACCCAAAGGAATCAGTACAGGCGACAAGAACATGCGAGATACCAAGGCAGGAACACACCCCTGCAACCGGATTGGCGCCATTCCTGATGCCGTTGACGGTAAAAGCCTGCTCATCGATGCATAAGCCCCGTAGCAGAGGCCATACAAGCAACCTGTGCGCTTGAACCACTCCCATGTGGCGCAAATCAGGCTGCATGCCTGCAGGCCGGCAATGGCTACCGGCAATGTGAGCAGACGAAGACCAAGCCAAAGCCCCATAAGACACAAGCCCGAAGTGCTTATCGGTGCTCTAAGCGCCTTCTGCAGCCCATCCATATGTCTGCCATCTGCTGGCGCACTGGCTCCAGGCCCTTATGCCACCGCTGAGAGGGCATGAGAAACCTGCTCCCGACAGCGAGGCAAGACCGTTGCTGGCATATACGGCCGCCGTTCGCACGAAGCAGGCCATAGTATTCCAGAACCGCCGATAATACGACGAGAGGGGCCGGGAACATTGCGGTTCCCAGCCCCTCTCAACTGCTATAGGTGCAGACCGAACCTACTTGGTGAACAGATCGGTGACGTCGATATAGTCGTATCCGGCAGCGCCTTCGGCGCTCTTCGACGAATCGTTCTTGCCGCTATCGTCGCCATCCTCATTGCCGAACGGCACATTATCGATGTTGCTGTCGGACCAATCGTTCTGCTTGGAATCAGGATTATTCGGATTGTTGCCGAAATGCATGCAGGCCAGCGCTATGCCGAGCGCCAGCAGCACCACTACAGCCGCTGCTGCCACCACCACCGTGGCCGTGGTGTATTTGCCGAAAAGCCTGGTGTCCGCAAGATCGTCGCCTTCATCATCCGCAGTGGGCTTGGACCGCGGTGCAAAGCTCGGCGGTTGCTGCATGGCAATGCCTGCGTCCTGCTGTGCAGCGGAGGTGGAAGCAGGGGAGAAAGATGCGGGAGGCATGGCTGCCGGAGCCTGTGCCGCCGGCGTATCATTGCTGGCCTGTATTTCGCTGACCTGAATCGCCTGTGTCGGGTAATTGGTGTCATCCACCACAGGGATCTGGGTCGTCATATCGAATTTATTGGCATTCGTACCGATTTCGGAATCAGCTTGGAACGCGAAATCCTCGAAGAGGTCCGTGTTGCTGAATTCCTTGGAATTCGTATGCTTGGACGGGCGGTTCAGCCGGTTTTTCAGCGCTTCCTCGCCTTCCTGCCCCTTACGCCACACCGCGGAAATCGTCTTTTCGGTGGACGTGGCAAGCTTGGACAGATCCGCTTCGCCCTTATGCAGCAGCTCCCGGTCGTTCGGCGTGGAGCTGGCGGTACGGGGCTTTGGGGAATGCTCGATGGTAAGCTCGCGCAGCTTTTCCGTAGTGATGATGGAGTGGGGAAGCTCTGCCAATTGATCCTCGTCGATGCTGATGACCTCGGCGGTGGCAATGGAACCTTCGCCGGCCGTGCTCGGCAACGCGATATCTTGCGTGGACAGCTTGTCCAGAGGAGTCCAGTCTCCCAGCAGCGCGGTCAATTCGCTGAGCGAAACCATCGGAATCGTATGATTCGTGCCGTCGTCCATCGTAAGACCGCGCATGATGATCATGCGGAATTCGCTGGGAACGGTATCGTCAAGCCTGCGAAGATCGAAGGTCATGTTCTTCGACGACGGGGTGCGGGTCAGCAACGCATACAGAAGGGCCGCCAATTGGCGGATGACAAGCTGATCGCCCTGCATATGGCCTGCGGCCTGCGTGGGCTCCTCCAGCATGGACGCGATGGCCGTTCCGGCTATTTCCAGACCATTGGTGGAGATACGCAGCGTGGCGGTGGATAGACGCGGGGTCCTCAGATCGTCGGCCAAGACCGCAGCGCTTCCGATGATGGAACGGATCGCCTCGTTGCTCAGAATAGTGCCGGACTGCCCCTGAAGATAATCGGTGAGGGAAAGACCGGATTCGATGTTGGTGACCAGCACAGCGGCATTACCCGCCTTGCGGAACTGCACAACGTGCGTGAAGCCTTTGGCACGGCCCAGGGTGGAAGCCGATGCCGCAACGCTTTCCAAATACTGCGGAGCGGTGAGAATAAACACCTGACAATCGCGCGCCATGACGCGATCGTTGGCCTTCCACGCCTGGATGCCAGGTTCATCGCGCAATAGTGCAATCAGTGTATAGCGATTGAACAGGGTGTCTCCCAGCTGAGGCTTGGTCATGTTCTCGACTCCGATTTGCGCAGATGATTGCAACGCCGAATGCGTTGACGCTGGTGTTATTGTAACCGCGGGACTAGTCGAAATCACGGCTGCGTCAACAGTTGTTTGTGATGTTTTGGTGGGGGATATGGTGGCGGCCTGCTCATTGCCTGCGGATGCGGGCCGGGAACCGGATTCCGGCGGTTGCGGCGGCAAGCCGTTCGCCTTCTCGGCTGATTCCCCGGCCATTTCGTCGGCGGGTGCATTATCGGCATTATCAGCCGTGTCGTCGTCATGCGTGTCTGCACTGCCGTCACCTGCATCATCTGCATCAGCAGGCGGGTTCGCAGCGATCGAAGCGGCATCGGAACCCGCCTCGGCAACCACGGGCGTGCGCCGGAATCGTCTGACCACATTCCTGACCATGGCGATGAACTCCTGGCATCGCAGCACGATCAGCATGCCGGCATACACCACAGCCATCAGCACCGCCATAACCGCACAGAACATGACGGCACGGAACCAAGGCAGACCTATCCGGTAATTGCTGAGATTCACCTGCAGCAGATTGCATAGCGGGGCGATGAACAAGCCCCCGACCACAAGCGTCACCACTGCGGCAAGGAACGTCTTGATATAGGTCACGGCTATACGACGGCCGTCAAGATGGCCGGCAAGCCTGCGGCGCAGCATGATCACCAGCAATGGGAAGCTGAGCGCATAGCCTACGGTCATGGACAGGCCCACGCATAAGGTCCAATCCCTTGGATCGAAGATGCGCATGCAGGTGAGGGAGAAGACGATCTGGATCACGTTCATGACAAGCTGGAACAGGAATGGGTGCATGCCGTCCTCGAACGCGAAGAACGTGCGTTGGATCAGTAGATAGGCGCTGGTCAGCGGAAGCCCCAACGCAAGCATCATCATCGGTCCCGCGATCAGCCAAGCCTCATGCAGATTCACACTCGGCAGCAGGGCGATGATGATCTGCACCGGCATGACCAGGTACGCTGCGGTGAAGAACATCATCAGAATACCGACATTGCGCAAGGCCACGCTCAAATCCATGCGCGCCTCATCAAGGTTATTATCGGCGACCGCGCGCGAGATCTTCGGGAAGATCGCGGTGCCGATGGAAACCGCGATCAGCGAATACGGGAGGATATACAGTGTGAAGGCGTTCTGATACGAGCCGTTGCCCGCAATGCCGTACATGTCGTGGCCTGCGAACGGGGCGCCGTTGGTGATGCGGGCGTTGACGATATTGGCCACTTCCTGCACGCCCATGACGCCAAGACTCCATGCGGCCACCGGGCCCATGGAACGCAGGCCGATGCCTCGGATACCCCATTGCGGCTTGTACTTGAACCCCAGTTTGATTAGCGGAATAAACAGCACCAACGCCTGGAAGGCCACGCCCAAAGTCCACGTGCCGGCGGAAAGCATGACCTTTTCCGTGGTCCAGAACGTCATAGGCTTATGATTCGCACGGCCAAACAGACATAGGAACGCGATGAAACCGCCGCAGCTGATGATATTGGCTCCGACGGAACTCCACGCGTACGCGGCGAAATCGTCTTTTGCCGCAAGCAGCTGGCCAAGAATGGTGTAAAGACCGTAGAAGAAGATCTGCGGCATGCACCATAGCGTAAACGAATTCACCAATGCGCGCTGTGCCGGGCCCCAGTTGGAATTCAGGTACAGCATGGTGAGTAGCGGTGTGGATGCCATCATCAGCAGGGTCATGGCCAGCAGCAACGTGATGGATACCGTGATGAGCTTGTTGAGCCGTTCCTGCGCGTCGGCCAACTTCAACGTGCGTACGATCTGCGGTACCAGCACCGCGTTGAAGATGCCGCCGGAGATAACGGTGAACAGCACCTGCGGGATCATGGCACCGGTCTGATACGCGTTCGCCGCGACGCCGGTGGTACCCAGGCAGGCGGCGAGCAGAATGGTGCGGAACTGGCCGGTAACACGTGAAGCCAGTGTTCCCGACGCCATGATCAGGGAATTGCGGCCGACACTAGAACTCATTCGTCAGGATCCTTTTTCCGATGGAACTGGCGCCAGAGTCCAAGCAACCCAAGGACCACTGCCGCGGCGATAATAATAAACCCGGTCATATCGCTGATCTTCAATATGCAGGAGATCGACGTCTGCTGCATCTGGCCGAACCGCACTCCCACACGATCCTCCAAAGCGATGGAGGCGATCGCCGACCCCGATGTCGCGGCGCGCAGACGGAACGTCGTCTGCGTTTCGGCATGCGCCGGCACGGTGATGGTCGTGCGTCGTGACGTTGCGATTTCCGACGAATCGGTAATCGAAGAGACCGTTACCTGTGCCGGGAAGGGCGTGCTGTTGCGTACCGTCACCGGCATGGTGGCCGTTTCCGAGACCATGGTGACGGCTTCGGATGGGGTGAGCGCGATGCTGTTCATCACGATGCCCGAAAGCTGCTGCGCGCCGGAAACCATGGCGTTAGGCAATGCCGCATCGGAGTCGTCGGCGGTGAAAGCCCGCAGCGCCATAGTGCTTTGCGCATTGAGAATGCGGTTGATCCACGTTCCCCGGTCATCGCTTGTGCTGCCGTTATCACGATCATGCGTGGCGGTGGTGTCGGGCTTCATGATGTTGTCTCTGAAACGGATGATGTCGCTTCGGCTTGCCGACAGCGCTGCAATGGCGGAATCGATGAATGCGGCGTCATCCTTGCCGATATCGCTTTCACGTGGAACGTTGGCCTGCGCGTCATCGCCGGAAGCAAGGGGAGTGGCCGCGCATAACGTCTGCAGATCGGTGGCCTGCAGCCACGGGGACGATTCGACCGCGCTCATAAAGGAATTCAACGTCGCAGCGTCGGCGTTGAACCCGAAATTGACCAGAAGATTGCGTTGCGTATACGGCTGTTCCATCTGGTAGAACGCGCTTTGCGCAACGAATCGCGCCAGACGGCCCGCCTCGCTGGATTCCGCGCGCGCCTTGCGGCTGGTGGCGCTGCCCTGTGCCAGATTGCTCAGCTCGCGTTGTTCGACCAGTACCGTGATATCCCCGGCATCCGTGGTGACCACGTTGGTGCCGGTACGAACCGTGTCGCTGGCGGACGGTTCAAAATCGGCGGTAGAGATCACCGCGCTATATCCGTGGCGCCGTGCCTCGGTCAGCGCATCCATGGTCCAATGACCCTTGCCTTGCCATGCCACGGTGCCGATGGTGGCGTTATTGTCGCCGATGGCGTTCCTGTATTGCGCCAGGGAAGCCTTGGCGTTCCACATGCTGTTCTGCACTCCGGCGTTGGTATAGCGCTGCGTGTTGCCATCCGCCGCGTATGCTGTGATGTCGAAGGCTGCGGGCTGCATCAGTGCCGAAACCTTCGGTGGCATGTTCAACGCGTTGAGATACGTGGGGTCGGCTATGACCTGCAATGCGGAATGCTTGGACAGCACGTCGCTGAGCGACCTGTCGAAACGGGTGTGGTTGCTATTGAGTGTGACGGCGGCATTGTCGTTCTTGCCGTACGCTCCCGAGGACGCGGCATCGGCCGCGGTCTGGCCGTTTCCGGAATTCGAGACGACGGGATTATTCACCATTGCCGTCAGCGCTTCATTCGACACCTGCCAATGGCTGCTCGACAGTGGAGCCACCATGGTGATCTGCATGGCCGGCGTCTGAGCGGCAGCCAGCCCCGCCGAGGATCGCGTCAGAAAGCTGCGCAGTTCCACGTTCTCATCGTCATGCGCATAGACCGCCAGCAATGGTTTGGGACCCCATGTCATGATGCTGGTCAACGCCGCATTGTCCGCCTTGGCATTGATGGCCACCGTGGTGCTCTGACCGGGGGCAAGGGCCGGCACCGCAACGGAGCCAAGCTCATTCGGCGCGGGGATCATATTCTGCGACTGCGCCCACTCCTGCATATCGGTGCGGGACGTAAACGTGTAATCGGAATTGATGTTCAACGACAACCGGCCGGCCTGCCACTGCTGGCTGTCGGTATTGGTGATCGTGACCTTGAGATGGTAGCCGGACGTATCCGTGACGACGGCCGTCGCCTCGGATAGGGACAGCACCTGCCGATGCTGCGTGCCGGTCGATACCGCGGTCTGCGATTGCGCTGCGAACGCCTGCGATGGCATGCAGACCAGTCCGCAGGCGATGAACAACACCGCACTGAGTATACCGATGATGCTGCGGCGCAGCATATGGGGGGCGTTTTGGCTCACGCTTCCGCCTGCCTATTCATTTTTTTGGCATAAAGCCATACGATTTTACGTTCATTAGGATAACTGAGCACATCGTCCAGATCCTTGAAATCCACCCAGATGGCGTCCTCCGCCTCATGATCGGGATCACCGTCCACCGTCAGGCTGCCGCCGATCTGACGCAAAGCGAAATGATGCACCAGCTTGTGCACGCGCTGCGAAGTGCCGGTGAACCAATAGTCGATGGTCGCGATGGAATCGATGACCTCGCCCAGAATGCCGGTCTCCTCATGCACTTCACGTACGGCAGTCTGCTGGGGGGTCTCGCCTTTTTCGATATGTCCCTTCGGCAGACACCATTCCAGATGGCCGCTACGCGAATGACGCGCGATAATCGCCACACGCCCCTTGGCGTCGAACACCAGGCCGCCCGCCGAATATTCACGAACGACCGGCAGTTCCTGCGCATCCAGCGAGGCAAAGGTCGTAGGCCCGTCCGTTGTGCGTTTCTGCGGCATCATGGCCGGAGTCGGGCCGCTGCTCGCATGCGTCGCCGCTACAGCGGCAATGGCCGTGAAAGCGAAATCGGCGGTGTGGCCGGAGGATGGAGCGGACTGCGAAGTCCACAGCGGGCGCTCCTCGCCAGGGTGGTTTTGGGCATGGTTAACCGCGGCATCGTCGGCATGCTGAAGCATGCGCGCCAGGTCCGCGGGAGTAATCATGCTTCCTACCTTACTCAAACCCGTGTGGATATAGGGTAACGGTTATGCTTGTTGGCAGTAAAACGACATGATGGAAAGGCCCCACGTGAATTTCGAAGTATGGCCAGAGGCCATGGAACTGGGAGAAATGTTCGCCGCCGAAGGCTTTGAGCTGGCCCTGGTAGGCGGCCCGGTACGTGATCTGCTGCTGCACCGCCGCAGCCACGACCTTGATTTCTGCACATCGGCGCGCCCCGAACAGTTCGAGCCGATCCTGCGTAAATTCGGGCGTGACGGATTCTGGGATATGGGTCGTAAATTCGGTACGCTCGGTGCCATGCGTCGTCGTGCGGACGGCACCGAAGTGCAGGTCGAGGTCACCACATACCGCACCGACGCATACAATCCCGATTCACGCAAGCCCGAAGTGGCATACGGCGACACGCTTGAAGGCGATCTGTCACGCCGAGACTTCACCGTGAACGCCATGGCATTGCGCGTGCCGGAACTGGAATTCGTCGACCCCTTCGGCGGCGCCAACGATTTGGCCAAAGGCGTATTGCGCACGCCGGTCGACCCGCGCCAGTCGTTTGACGACGATCCGCTGCGCATGATGCGTGCGGTGCGATTCGTGGCGCAGCTCGGATTCAGCATCGAACCGGAAACTGCCGAGGCGATGTACGACATGACCGATCGTATCCGCATCGTCTCCGCGGAGCGCGTGCGCGACGAACTGGTCAAGACACTGCTGTCCGACCGTCCGCGAGCAGGCATCGAAGCCCTGGTGGAATCCGGGCTGGCAGACATCGTGTTCCCGGAAATCCCCGCGCTCGAATTGCAGATCGACGAACACCATCGCCACAAGGATGTATTCGAACACACCATGATCGTGCTCGATCGTGCAGTGGCACTAGAAACCGACGATGACGGCCCGGTGCCGCGCCCCGACCTGACATTGCGTCTGGCCGCGCTCATGCACGACATCGGCAAACCCAAGACCCGCCGCTTCGAAGCAGGTGGCAAGGTGAGCTTCCATCATCATGACGTGGTGGGCGCGAAACTGACCCGCAAGCGTCTACGCGCACTGCACTTCGACCACCATCTGGTCGAAGACGTCAGCGAACTGGTCAATCTGCACCTACGGTTCCACGGCTATGTGGATGAGCCGTGGACGGATTCCGCGGTCCGCCGCTATGTGAAAGACGCTGGCCATCTGTACGAGCGTCTGAACCGCCTTACACGCGCCGACGCCACCACGCAGAACCGCCGCAAGGCGATGGTGTTCGCCAGCGCCATGGACGAGATGGAAGATCGCGTGCGCGAGCTGAAGAAGAAAGAGGACTTCGACGCGATCCGCCCCGACATCAACGGCAACGAGATCATGGATCTGCTCAGGCTCGAACCCGGTCCGATGATCGGCAAAGCCTACAGACACATGCTCGACTACCGTCTCGATAACGGACCGGTGGACCATGACGTTGCAGTGGCCGAACTGAAACGCTGGTATAGCGAACAGGACCAGTAGCGGCGTGCAAGACGCTCGCAGACCAGCGCCATCCATATATGCAAAAACTGCAGTGGCCGCTCCCGAAACGGGGAGCGGCCACTGCAGTTTTCGCTTTGGAATGCGGTTTTCGGTTTTCCGGCAACCGATGCCGTCAGTTGACGGCGGTATGCTCGGACGCCTTCGGCAGTCCGGCCTTCTGCAATTCGTCAACCGTCTTGCAGCCCTTGAAATCCTTGATGGTATCGCCCTGCTTCTTGACTTCCTTCTCCTTGTTCAGATCGTTGAACGTGGCGCCGAGCACCACATCGACCAGACGATCCTGACGGTTATCCATCACCATGACGGCATCCTTGAAATACGCGTTCAACGTATAGGCCGGATTGATGGCGTTCACGCCAAAGTAGATCGTGGTTCGAGTGACTTTGGAACTGGGGTAGTTGTCGATGGTCACCACATTGAACTGGCGATCCTGCAGCGCCTCGCCCACGGCCTTGGCCAGGCCCGCGAATTCGGTGCCATTGCGCACACGCACGGGCACGGTGTTGTTATCCGCCCACTTCATGGCGGTGCCGTCCTGATTCTTTGCCGCACAAGGGACCGCTTGGCCATAATTCGGCTGGACAACGCTTTTGGCCTGGGGCTCCACGTCGATCACCTTGAAGGAGATCAGGCAGGATACGACCAATGCAATCGTAAGAATCACTGCTATAACGGTGAACACCGTCTTCTGACGGCGACGAATATACGCTTTGCGGGCTGCACGTTCGTCATACGGCTCAGTCATTGCGTTTTCCCTTCGCTTTGGAACTGTTTCACTGTATCGCGTTACCGTGACGCGATACGGACGGCACTGCCGGTGCGCTTGCCGCGATAATGCGGTCGACACAGGCGCTTCGTTTCCATGCTTCGATGACGGCGCGCCTGATGGCGGCGGTCGGCGTGAATGCGACGACGGACGGACCGGAACCGGAAACGAACGCATGCGTGGCACCGGCCTTCACCGCGGATTCGATGGCCTGGCCGCTGCGTGGATGCAAGCTGATGGACGCCTTCTGCAAGTGGTTGGCATCCCCGTCTCCCGCGCCGATCTGATCGAACGCAGCGTAGACCTCCGGGGTGCTGAGCTGGGATTGATATGCGCCCACCACCAGCGGGCCGGCAAAACCTTGGGCGCGAAGACTCTGAGCCTCGGGGGATTGTGAAGCGAACGTTTCGATGCGCTCGCCGTAGCCGGTTCCCCGCGCATAGCCGCCGGCTACGCAGAACGGCATGTCCGCGCCCAGAGTCGCGGCAACCTGCTGCAGTCGCTCCACAGGCCAATGCAGATCCCATAATTCGTTCAGTCCGAGGATCGTGGCGGCGGCATCGGCCGAACCGCCTGCAAGACCGCCGCCCACCGGAATGCGTTTGGTAATGGACAAGGCGACATTCGGCTCGCGGCCTGCGGCTTCGGCCATGGCGAACAGGGCGAGCACGGCATGATTGCGGCGCATGTCCGCCTGCGAGGAGGCGAGATCGCCCAGATGCGTGCCGTCGAGTTCCAGCGAGAACCCGGTATCGGCCGGCTTTTCCGTAACCTTGACGGTATCCGTCAGGCTGATGGCACAGTAGATGGTGTCAAGTTCGTGGCGGCCCGACCATTCCTGGTGCGGTTTGCCCACGGCAAGGGTGAGATTCGTTTTCGCCGGGCACTCGACGACGATGCTGCGGGTGGGTTCGTTCATGAACGCTTCCCCTCGTTTCCCTCCATGGCCGTGGCAAGCGCCACGAACTCGTCGATGGTGAGTGTCTCCCCTCGGCGGGTCGGATCGATGCCGGCCGCTTCGAATGCCTCCGCGGGGACGATTTTCTTCAAAGCCGCATGCAATGTTTTACGGCGCTGCCCAAAGGCCGCGTCGATGAGCGAGAAGGTGCGTTCGCGCAGCTCTTGCGGGCGTGGCGTGCCGAAACGCTGGAAATGCACGAGTGCCGAATCGACGTTCGGCGCCGGCCAGAACACGTTACGGCCGATCGTACCTACGCGTTTCGCTTCGCCATACCAGGCGAGCTTCACGCTGGGCGTGCCGTAGATCTTATTGCCGGGGGTGGCGGCCAGACGGTCGGCGACCTCCTTTTGCACCATGACCAGGAAGGAATCGAGATTGTCGAATCGTTCCAGCAGGGTGAGCAGGATCGGCGTGGCCACGTTATATGGCAGGTTCGCCACGAGGGTAAACGGCTTGCCGTCCGCGAACTCCGGCAGTGTGGCGGGGTCGACGGTGAGCGCGTCGCGGTTGACGATGCTCAGGCGCTTGGAGGCGTCGGGCATGAATTCCGCCACGGTGTTCGGCAGACGCTCGGCCAGCGGCGGGTCGATCTCCACGGCGGTCATGGTGGCGCCGGTTTCCAGAATCGCCAGCGTCAGCGAGCCAAGACCGGGGCCTACTTCGAGCACGTGCGTATCGGCTTCAACGTGGGCTTCGCGTACGATACGGCGCACGGTGCCCGGGTCGATAACGAAGTTCTGCCCGAATTTTTTGGTTGGGCTTACGCCGGCCTCATCGGCGATGCGGCGGATGTCTGCGGCACCGAGCAGGTGCGCGGTAGGTGCGGTATCGGAAATGTCGGTCATCGTAAAGCCTTTGAATTAGTACCAGTTATGCTGCAGCCACCATTGTTTGGCTTGGCTTGGGCTGCCGTAGCGTCCAGCAATATAGGTCAAGCCCCAGTCAATTTGGACGGCGGCGTCGTCCCTGTATCCGGCGCCCATCTTATCCGGTGGCAATGCCTGAGGAATGCCGTATGCGCCGGAGGATGGATTCTCGGCGTTCCACAGCCAGCTTGACTCATGGTTCCAGATCCAGACCAATGCGTCCCAATCCGCGCCGGTCCAGCCGCGCTGGGCCGCTGCCGCGGCGGCATAGGCCTGCGCCTGGGACACGCTGGGGTGCCAGAGCCGGCCGCTGGTGGAGGTGTTGCTTTGATTCTGGCTATTTTGGCTCTGATTGTTCTGGTTGTTTTGGTTTTGGTTTGATTGGCTGCTGTTCTGCTGGTTCTGGTTCTGCTGGCTCTGGTTCTGACTGTTCTGATTCTGCGACTGGTTGTTCTGCTGTTCCTGTTGCTTGGCGTCGTCGCTTTTCGTGCTGTTATCGGATTTGCCGGAATCCGATGTATCGGTTTTGGCGTTCGACTTGGAATCCGAAGCGTCGGTCTTGCTGTCGGACTTGCCGTTCTTCGACGTGCTGTGATCATCGTCGGACGCGTCGTTTGATTTGGCGTCGGTCTTGGTATCCGATTTGGCGTCGTCATCGGTTGTCGCGGGCTTGGCCGGACCGACCGCCACGATTTGATTCACCGATGCCTTGGTGGTGGTTTCGCTGTCGAGCGTTTCGCTCTGGGCCACGCCGTCGACGTACGTCACGTTGTATACCTGCTGGATCTCACCGTTTTCGCCCTGCTGGCGAATCACCGTTTCGCCGGGCTGCAACGAGGAATCCACGATGGTCTGCGTATCGAACGGCACGACTTTGTTTCGCGTCTCCTGCCCATGCGTCACACGCTGTACGCGCAGTATGGTTTCCGAACCCTGCTCGCTGACGCTTACCTTGTCTTCCTTGCCTACGGTAATGCCTTTGGAATCAAGAATCGATGCCGCCGGCAGCTTGCCGTCGGGGGCCTGAGAGCTTTTGCCGTCGGCTATTACCGTGACCGGCCCTTTCTTGTTGATCACCATGCCGCCGGTGAGCTGCTGGTACACGTTGTCGATATTGATGGTGATGGCGGAAGCCTTGCTTTCGTTCGCCTTGAAGAAGCCGATCAGCTGGTCGGCGCTGTCCGCCACCGTCCAGAAGGGAATGTCCTCGCCGTCGACGGTCACAGTGGTCTGATAGGCGTTGCGCACGGTGACAACCGCATGATCGGTCAGCGTGCCGCCCGACGTGGACTGTACGATATCGTGCGACCTGACGGCGATATGCTGTTCCTCCAGCAGTCGCTTGACGCTCATGGCATATGTGGTCACGGTTGTGGTCTTGCCATTGACGTTCAACGCCACGGCCTTACGTGTGCTCAATCCGAACGTCGCCACAGCCATCGCGCTCACCGCGATCACGCAGACGGCAACGCGGACGCGACGCAGCATCATAAAACGTTGCGGTGTCCATCTCCGTGCCATACCAACCTCTTTCCTGACTCGCCGCCAGTGGCGTATCGGGCATACTAGCGCCTAATCCTAATGGTTGCGGTTGAAGTCGATGACGGCATGGACCAAGTGTCGGCCATTTCCCCACATACGCTTTCCTCGCGGAAACTCGCGGGACAAGCATGGAAGAAGTAGAAAGAGGGGGCGGGAGAGAAGGGGAATGTTCCCGCCCCCTCTAGGGGCAGAGCAATTTAGGGGGACGCTCCTGCCCCGTTAATGGAAGGGCCGAATTAGGGGGTGAGGCCCTTCACTCTTACTCGCGCGACGTGTTGTTACAACCCCAATCGTACGCTCCCCATTCAAGGGGAGAGAGCCTCTTGTCGGGATCGAACCGACGACCTGCCGCTTACAAGGCGGCCGCTCTGGCCATCTGAGCTAAAGAGGCGCGTGCGCATTACCGCACACGAATATACAGAAGCATATCAGTTCTGCCGGGACGAAACGCTTACTTATTGGCTGAAACTGCGATTGGTTTGCCGTTTTCGCCAATGGACGGCATCGTGCCCGCAACGCCTACCTTGCTTTCGTCAATGCCCAGCGCGGCAAGCAGACCGGACTTCGTGTCGGAATACACCGACTGGGACTGGTTCATATCCCAGAACTTCCCGTTGATCGTGATGGTCGGCGTGGTCATCTGGCCCTTAAGGTCGCCGGACGTGTTCCACAAATCGCTGCGCTTGGGGGTGTAGGTGTCGATGGCATCCAGCCAGGCGGTGTACTTGTCGGTGACTGCGGCATCGGCCACCTTCTGCGACACGCCAGCCTTGGTTGCCTGCTTCTTCATCTGGGCGTCGGATGTGGCGACGCCGGAGTTCTCGGCTGGCTGGAAGTCGTCGGCATACATGTTCGAGATGAAGCCGAGAATATGAGCCGGGTCGTCATCATGCTCGGTGATGTACAGCAGCATGTTCGCGGCTCGAGTGGAATAGTTGTCGCTGCTCCAACGGTCGCCGAACGACATGGGGTGCAGTTCGATGTTCAACTGGCCGGCGTCGAGCATCTTCTCCAACGTGGGGTCGACCAGACGGTTGAAACTGCCGCAGCCGGAGCACATGAAGTCCATGTAGATGGCCACGGTGGGCGCGCCGTTGGCCTTCTTGCCCACGCCGTTCTTCGACAGCAGAATACCGCCCTTGGCGTCTGCGGTGGTGGGCTTGTTCTTGACCTTCTGCAGCTGGTCGTATGCTTGCTGGACGGTCAGATTGCTGGCGTTGCTGTTTTCCGAAGACTTGCTGTTCTTCCAAGGTTGCCAGATGGACAGGGCGATCACCGCGATAAGAACCACGATGACGGCCAGTACGCATGCGCCGATGATGGTCTGCTGACGGCGTTCCTTGGCCGCACGTTCTGCGGCTGCCTTTGCCGCTGCCTCGTTGGCGGCGCGGCGTTCGGCACGGGATTGACGGTGATTGTCCTTATTGGACATGCGTGCTCCTTTGTCTTAGATTCGCTCCGTGCTCAGTGTAGCCCACAGAACTATGAAAACGATGCCGAGAGATCGGAACGAAATTTCAGGTCGATTGTATTGCGGATGAGGGGACATTGCGGCCTGCAGGCCCGCCTGCCAGAACCCCGGCGCCAAGGCGCAGTATGGGTGCTTTGGGAAGGAACGCGGTCAATACCCATGTGGCCGCAGCCGAGCACGACACAGCCAGCCCGGTGAGCGACAAGGGGCCGTCGGTCAGATAGGGGATCTGATGAGGCCATACGTCGCCGATGAACAGCATCTGCCAAGGCAGTTGCAACGCCACTGTGGCGATAACGACAACGATGACATCGATCAGCGCAAACCAAACGGTACGAAGCAGGGCGTGTGCCGCCGCGCGCACCGCATGCCACGGCAGCGACAGTATGCGCATCGCGGTATCGGAGCCCTTGCGTATGCCGCCGCGTTTGCCTTCCCGTTCCAGCTGTGCTTCGGTGCTGAACCCTATCGTCAGCAATACCCAGAACAGCAGCAGTGCGGCCGCAATGCCGGCAGGCGGCATGAACAATGCGGCGACCGCCGGAACGATGGCTGCGAATATCAGCGGTGCAACACTATGGGCAAGGTAGCGGCCGCGCTTGATGTCAGCCGGATTGGCCTGGTATTGCTGCTGTGGCTGTGGCTGTGGCTGTGGCTGTGGCTGTGGCTGTGGCTGTGGCTGCGGCCACGATTGCCGTGCCTGCGGTGGTGCAGGAAGACGCGGCATTTGCACTGGACGTTGCGGCATCTGCTGTGGCATCCGTTGCGTCGCCTGACGTGCCATACCGGGCATGACCGTGGTGTGCGCGATCGAAGGCGGCGGTGCCGCCGCGGGCATTACGCGTGTGGCGGCATCCGCAACAGCGGCGGTGCCGGCAGCGGCAATCGGCCGGGTCGCCTGCTCAGGGCCCAAATAGTCACTGGGAAGCGCCACCGTACACTGCTCGGGCGAAAGCGCCATAGTGGCGGCAACGAATCCGGGATCCCCGCCATCGTCCGTGGTCGCATCCCAATCCGCACGCAGATTACCAGGCTGATTGCGCTGAGCCAAACGGTTCAACGCGGCGGAACGAGCAGGCGCAGTCTGCCTCATAGACGATGACGAAGGTGTCTGCATGCCTTCGGGAAGCGGTACGTCAAAAGGGTGCACCACCTCCGAAGCGTCTGCGCCAGTGGTGGAACCGAACAGGTCGGTAGAGTCCGATGTCTGCCAGGCGAACGGATTCAACGCATCCAACGCAATGGCATGCAGCAGCTGGTCGGATGTGCAACGCTTGCGGGGATCCGGGTCCAAAGCGCTACGGAACGCGGCCAGCGTATTGGGCGGCAAGCCGGCAAGATTCGCATTGCCCGAAGCGGCACGTTCCAACACTGCCATCATCGGCTTCGTGCCGAACACCGGCGAACCTGTGGCGGCAAACGCCAGCACCGACGCCGTGGACCACCAGTCGGTTGCCTCATTGGAATCCGCGCCATCGATGATCTCCGGCGCGATGAAGCCAGGCGTGCCCATAACCAGGCCGGTACGGGTCACATGGCTCTCGTTTTCGCCCATGGCGATGCCGAAATCGACCAGCACCGGCCCCGTGGCCGAAATCATCACATTGGTCGGTTTGATATCGCGGTGGATAATGCCAGCCGCATGCACCGCGCCAACCGCTTCGATAAGCTTGCGCGCGAGACGCTCCAGATCATTGCCCACATACGGGCCGTTCGCAGCGACATCCTCCTTAAGATTCTTGCCCTCGATCAGCTCGGTGACAATGAACGCCACCGCATCATCCAGCTCCATGTCGACAATGCCGCACACACCCGGATTATGGATCTTCTGCAAGGCCAGGGCCTCGCGACGCAAGCGCTCGCGTGCGGGAACATTCTCCTTGAGATTCGGATCGCGCGGATCGCGCACACCGCCGTCGTCGGACAGGGAATCGCGCAGAATCTTCATCGCATAGACATGGCCGCCATCATCATGCACCCGCCATACCGAGCCCATGGCACCCGCTCCAAGGCGGGACACCAACGTGTAGCCACCCACCGCATCGCCGGGTTCAAGATTCAACGCGCTTATTTCGCTCATGGCCTCCAGTCTATGCGGTGGGCGGTCCTGGCGGGAATGTCTCCGGGCTTTCTAAGCCCAAGCTCGTGCCTGCGCTTGTACGCTACTCGTCGTAGCTGTTGCGGCCATACCGCTCATTGACGTCGAGAAAACGCACGCGGCTGGCATATTTGCTCCGGGTGGCCTGTGAGATGGGACGCTTGCTGAAGTACATGAAATAAGTAGTCGTATATCCCCGAATCAGGCCTTCCCTTTCCAGCAGAGACTCTACCGCTTCGGTTTCGTCGAAATTGCTGCGCCATGCGCATTCGCCGAGCAGCACGGTTGTGTTGCTGGATCGCCGGCCACAACATCAATATCGGTCTGCTTTCTTTGGCGTGGGCTAGTGCCCCACCATTTGCCGAATGGTGGGATAGCAAAAAGCCGGTTTGCGCTGATCTGAGTACTCGATACTCAAATCAGCGCAAACCGGCTCGGTAAGCCGAATCGGAATTCAGTGGATCACGGCACGGCGGATCACAGCACGCCCTGGGCGACCATGGCGTTGGCGACCTTGACGAAGCCGGCGGCGTTAGCGCCGAGCATCAGATCGCCCTCATGGCCGTATTCCTTGGCGGCGGCCAAGGAGTTGGCGACGATGTTCTCCATGATGGACTTGAGCTTGTTGTCCACCTCTTCGAAGGTCCAGCTCAGGCGGTAGCTGTTCTGGCTCATCTCCAGGCCGGACACGGCCACGCCACCTGCGTTGGCTGCCTTTGCCGGGCCGTACAGCAGGCCGTTCTCCTGGTAGACGGTGATGGCTTCCGGAGTGGACGGCATGTTCGCGCCTTCGCACACGACCTTGCAGCCGTTGGCCACCAGGGCCTTGGCGGATTCGCCGTCGATTTCGTTCTGCGTGGCGCACGGCAGCGCGATGTCGCACGGCACGGTCCACACGCCCTTGCAGCCCTCGTGGTATTCGGCGCCCGGAACGCGCTCGGCGTATTCCTTGATGCGGCCGCGATGGCCCAGCTTGATGTCCTTGACGATGTCGAGCTTGATGCCGTCCGGATCGTATACGTAGCCGTTGGAATCGGATGCGGTGACGACCTTCGCGCCCAGGGCCTGGGCCTTTTCGGTGGCGAAGATGGCCACGTTGCCGGAACCGGAGATGATCACGGTCTTGCCTTCGAAGGAATCGTTCTTCAGAACGCGCAGCGCCTCCTGCGTGTAGTAGCACAGGCCGTAACCGGTGGCCTCGGTGCGGGCCAAGGAGCCGCCGAACTCAAGACCCTTGCCGGTGAGCACGCCGGAGTACTCGTCGCGGATGCGCTTGTACTGGCCGAACAGGTAGCCGATCTCACGGGCGCCGACGTTGATGTCGCCGGCCGGAACGTCGGTGAACTGGCCGATGTGACGGCACAGTTCCGTCATGAAGGCCTGGCAGAAACGCATGACTTCGGCGTCGGACTTGCCCTTCGGGTCGAAGTCGGAGCCGCCCTTGCCGCCGCCCATCGGCAGCGTGGTCAGGGAGTTCTTGAGGATCTGCTCGAAGCCGAGGAACTTGATGACGCCCTCGTTCACGGTCGGATGGAAGCGCAGGCCGCCCTTGTACGGTCCGATGGCGGAGTTGAACTGGATGCGGTAGCCGCGGTTCACCTGGACCTTGCCCTCGTCGTCGGTCCATGCGACGCGGAACTTCACTACGCGTTCCGGCTCGACGATACGTTCCAGCACGCCTGCCTTCTCGTATTCCGGGTGCTTCTCAACCACGAGCTGGAGGCTTTCGAAGACTTCGGAGACAGCCTGCAGAAACTCGGGCTGGTCGCCATCACGCTTCTCCACCTGGGCATACACGCGCTTGACGTATTCGTTGGTGAGCATAATTAGAACTCCTCTTTGGGTCGGTCTTAATAGACGATTTTGATTGTAAGCGTGGGGGATATGCGCCCACAAGACCCTGACCAAATGCTGGCGATGGGGTGCGCCGGAGGTGTCTGCGCGGGTGCGATGACGCTGGGTGGCGCAAAAAATGATGCGGGAATCTGCGCGAATCCGTGGGAGTGGCGGAAAGAGTGGCAGAAAAAAGAGAACCCGGCGGGGGAACCGCCGGGCAAGAGAGAAGAGAGAGAAGAAAGGATTCAGTTATGGGGCTCGGGAGGAACCTCGTCTGCGTTGTGTTTGTTCCGCTGACGTTTTCTATATAACTGCGCATTTCTTGGGGGAATGATGTGTGTTCCTGTCAATTCCCTGAAAGAAATGTAATGGGGGTGTGAGCAGTGGGGTGAACGGGGATGTCGTGGCGAATGAATGCGGGGTTTGTGACAATTCGCGTGAACGTAGTGACAAGATATGTCACTTTCGTCGCGGAAATTGTCACAAACGCCACAGAAGTTGTCGCAAACCCTGCGGTAACCGCCATGGTGCGACAGGCTGCGTGGAGCAGTCATTCGAACGGCTCTTCCACCTTCAGCGTGCCGACCGCGTAAAGCGTTCGAAGCTGAGCGCCGTTTTATGCCTGCGCCGCTGGCTGATGGGGATCCGCACGCCGTCGCACATCACGAAATCCGTTCCTGCGAATGCCGCCACGGCATACAGGTTCACCATGTAGCTGGCGTGGCATCTGATGAGATAGTTGGGCATCATCGGTTCAAGCGAACGCAGCTTCAGGTAGGAACGCAACACCCTGCCGTCGTCGTAATGGATAAGCAGCGTGCGGGCTGTGCGCTCCATATATTGGATGTGCTGTGGCCAGACCACGTACTCCATTTTCCCCATATGGACCCGGATCGGATTGGAACGGTATGCTTCGCAGCGGTCTATCGCCTTCTTCAGGGCGCCGCGCAGTTCGGTTCTTCCCACTGGCTTGAGCAGGAAGGATACATGATCGGTGTCGTAGACCTTGGTGCAGTATTCGGCATGGCCGGTCACATAGACCACCTGCGTGGGCAGTTCGAGAGCGTCTTGATCGTCTTGATTGTCCTGATCGTTCTGTTCGTCCTGCGGTCGAGTGCCGAAGAGCCGTGCCACCGCTTCGATGCCGTTCTCATGGTGTGCGGTGTTGCCGGTTTCGCTGTTGCCGGTTTCGTCGGCATCGGCTTCGTTGTAGTCGGCTATGCTGGCGCTGCTGGTATCGGAGTCGACTGTGGAATCACCGAATACGATGTCCATGAACACGATATCGAAGGTGTCGTCCTGTTCCCTCAACGAGAGAAGCGCCTGCTCGAAATCGGCAATGGTGTTGAACCGGCTGATCTCGACATCGTAGCCGTCGTTTCTGGCCGCACAGATGCTATCAATGGCGTTCGCCAGCGCGTCGCATTGCGTTGGCACGTCGTCAACTACAGCAATGCGATACATGTGATCCCCCTATGTCGTACCATCGTAGGCCTATGGCCTGTGTCTGTTCTCGGCAACCAGAACCACCCCTAACTCTGCGGGAGGCATTGCCCCTTCTAGCAATGTTCCGCGGAAAGGGTACTTGGTCTACATGGATGACACGCAGTCTGTGACAAAAATGCAGGTTTTCTTGTCGTTTTCGATGAACAAATGTGAAGAATGTTTGGCAGTAATGACGTGGAAGTCACTGCCGATAGCGCCGCGAGGGGCATGGGAAGATCGTAGCGCGGAACGGCTGCAGTCAATCACAAAGGACCCGGTCCGCTGACGGTTGTCAACAGACCGGGTCCTTTGGTCACAACGGGTTAACGCATGACTTGCGCTCAGTCGGCGAGCTTCGCCTTCTCGGCGGCAAGACGCTGCGCCTCGGCTTCCTTGCGGGCCTTCAGCTCGGCATCGAAGCGGTCAAGCTCCTCCTGCACAGCCTCGACCGGGATCTTCGCAAAGATCGGCGTCGGCTTGGCCACGGGGGCGCCGACCTCGATCGGTTCGCTCTTCCACGGGTGCACGTTCACGCCCAGCTTGTAGTCGCCGGTGATGATCGGGTACATGAAGCCTGGCTTGTCAAGATCCTCGACCTCTTCGATGTGCGGCAGCGGCGAGAACGTGCCCTTGCCGCCCAGAGCCTCCCACACCTTCTGCGAGGCGTGAGGCAGGAACGGCGCAAGCAGATGGTTCGCATCGGACACGGCCTGTGCGGCAACGTGCAGCACGGTGCCGAGGCGAGCCGGATTGTCCTTGATCTTCCACGGTTCGGTGGCGGAGATGTACTTGTTGATATCGCCCACGATGCGCATGGCTTCCAGCAGTGCGGCCTTTTGGCGGTGGTTCTCGATGAAGTTGCCGGCGGTGGCGAAGGCCTCGTTGGTCTCGGCCAGCAGCGCGCGGTCCTTATCGGTCATCTCGTTCTCGTCGGCAGCCGGGATTTCACCGAAGTTCTTGGCGATCAGGTTGGCGACGCGGTTGACCAGGTTGCCCCAGGAGGAGGCAAGCTCCTCGTTGTTGTGACGGACGAACTCGGCCCAGGTGAAGTCGGAGTCGGAGCTTTCCGGACCGGCGATGGAGATGTAGTAGCGCACGGCATCCACCGGGTAGCGCGACAGAATATCCTTCACATAGATGACGATGCCGCGGGAGGACGAGAACTTCTTGCCTTCCATGGTCATGAACTCGGAGGCCACGACCTGCTCCGGCATGTTCAGCGGACCGAGCTTGCCGGTTTCGCCGCCCTTGGAGCCCTGGCCGTTGTAGGCCAGCATTTCGGAAGGCCAGATTTGGGAATGGAACGTGATGTTGTCCTTGCCCATGAAGTAGTAGCCCGGGGTGGACGGGTCATTCCACCAGGCGCGCCACGCCTCCGGATCGCCCTTGCGGCGTGCCCATTCGATGGAAGCGGACAAGTAGCCGATCACGGCGTCGAACCACACGTACAGCTTCTTGTTCGGGTTGTCGATCCAGTCCTTCACCGGCACCGGAATACCCCAGTCAATGTCGCGCGTGATGGCGCGCGGCTTGACCTCTTTGAACAGGCCGATGGAGAAGTTGATGACATTGGTGCGCCAGCCTTCGCGGGTCTTCAGCCACGCGAGATTGGCTTCGGCCAGTGCCGGCAGGTCGAGGAAGAAATGTTCGGTCTCTTCGAAGCGCGGGGTTTCGCCGTTGATCTTGGACACCGGGTTGATCAGCTCGTCCGGGTCCAGCTCGTTGCCGCAGGCATCGCACTGGTCGCCACGGGCGCCATCCGCACCGCAGATCGGGCAGGTGCCCTCAATATAACGGTCCGGCAGGGTGCGGCCAGTGGAGGGGGAGATGGCAACCTTCTGAGTGCCCTTGTAGATGTAGCCGTTTTCCAGGCACTGCTTGAACAGCTCCTGTACAACCTTCTCATGGTTGCCGGTGGTGGTGCGCGTGAACAGGTCGTAGCTCAGACCCAGATCGCACAGATCCTTGGCGATCACGCGGTTGTACCGGTTGGCGAGCTCCTGAGCGCTCACGCCTTCCTTATCGGCCTCCACCAGAATCGGGGTGCCGTGCTCATCGGTACCCGAGACCATCAGCACGTCATTGCCCTTCATGCGTTCGTATCGTGCGTACACGTCGGACGGAACGCCGAATCCGGCGACGTGACCGATGTGACGCGGGCCGTTCGCGTACGGCCATGCAACATTCACCAAAATATGACTCATAACGCCCGATTATCCGGCGCGGCGGGGACACCGGAACGCGAATGTGGACAACGGAAAAATATCCACATGCATACGCACATTCCAGCCGTCTGGCGGCAAAGGAATATCCACATATCCACAGATTTCCGCAGGCCGTTGTGTCGGGTAGGCAATTCGTTCTACGGTCTGCTCATGAACAGTTCCACAGCGCTTCAGCGCAGACACAGATCACGGGCGAGACCCATCGTCCCGCCATTGCTGCATTCGCACGAACTTCCCGGCCCTATGAGCCTGAACAGGCTGTCGCGGGGCGGCACGGTATGCTCCCTGGACGGGCATAGCGGGTATTGGTCCGAACACGGCGACACCTTATATGGCAGGGCCCTTATCGTCCATAACATCATCCCCTCCGCCACCGTGGCATGCATGCGCACCGCATTATGGGTATGGATGGGCGGATTGTTCCCCGAAACCGTGGACGTGCTGTCCGGATCGCATTACCGGACCATGCGGCACGGTAGACCCATACGCGTATTCGCCAGAAGAGTCGACCACGACCATGTACAGACCCTCGGCGATCTCAACATCACCAGCCCACCCCGGACCGCCTGCGATATCGCGACAATGGCCAACAGAAGACCAGATGCCGCAGTGTTCGCCGATCGGGTGGCCGACCTCATGCACACATACCGGTTCACGCCGGATGACTGCGCCGCCATTCTCGGAGCGAATCCATGCGCCACGACGGTGCCGCACGCCAAAGCCTTTTTGAACACCGTCCGCATGTATTACGAGGAACGTCACCATGCCAGAGTGCGGGAAAGACAGGAAATGATGCCGTTGCGAGAACATTACGCAAGCCGCGATGAGCGCAGCGAAGCGAAGCAGAAAACACAAGGGGATAATTGGCCGGAAGGGGAGCGCGGGAAAGGGGAGCGCGAACAATGCCAATATTTACAAGGGTGACGATTGCAAAAAGGGGGAGCCAGATGGCAAAGAAGCAGCGCCTTCGCTTACTGCGCCAAGCGAACCGGCTGAAACAATTAGGCGCGTACGATTCCAAACACTCCACACAGGTAGGCAAACCGACCGGCGAATTGGAGCCGCCGGCACCGCCGTTGGCATTGACGCCGGCGCTCGCGGCCGATCCGGAAACGGCGATCGAAGTGTTGTGGCGTATTGCGCGTGACGAACCGGAATTGCGCCGGTGGCTGGTCATCAACCCCAAAGCGGACGCAAGCTTGCTGGAATACGTGTCTCAGGCCGGCGGCCCCGGTGTGAAACAGGCGCTGAACGTATTGTTCGACTCCCTGGATGCGTTGGAATCGGAACGCGCTGGGCCTGTTGTCTCCAAGCATGCCGTTGCTGGGGTTGCCGCCTGACGGCTTGCGTGGTTGCTGTTCGGCAACCCTGCCAGCCAGTTACCCCGCTTTGGGCTCTGTGCTTTACTGGGCCTTGATGTCCAGTACGGCTGCATACACCTGCTTGCGGTTCGGCAGGGAGCCGTCCGGCAGCGGGTGCTCGGCAACCACCTGGGTGATGGCCTCCTTGATGCGCAGGCCTTCGTGCTGCGCCTTGTCGATGGCCAGCCGGGCCAGATTCTCGGTGCTGAGCACGCTGGGTGCGTTCGCGTTGATCTCCTCGTCGGAGGCGCCTTCGATCACCAGCACCATTTCGCCGCGCGGTGGATCGTTCACCACGCTGTCGTGGATTTCGGCGATGGTGCCGCGGCGGATCTGCTCGTAATCCTTGGTGAGTTCGCGGCACAACGCCATGTGGCGGTTCGGGCCGAAGGATTCCAGCAGGTCGTCCATGGAGTCGGCGATGCGGTGCAGCGTCTCATAGAACACGATGGTGCGCGGTTCCGACTTGAGCATGCGCAGATGCTGCATGCGCTCGGCGTGCTTACGTGGCAGGAATCCTTCGTAGCAGAAGCGGTCGGTGGGCAGGCCGGACAAGCACAGTGCGTCGAGTACGGCGCTGGGGCCGGGGGCGCAGGTGACGGGCAGGTTGCGTTCGATGGCGCGGCGCACGATGGCCAGACCGGGATCGTTGATGGTGGGCATGCCGGCGTCGGAAACCACCAGCACGGTCGCACCGGTTTCTACGTTGTCGAGCAGGCCGTCGGCCTTATCGCGTTCGTTGTGGTCGTGGTAGGCGACCACGCGGCCGTTCACGTGCACGCCGAGACGGTTCGCCAGGTCGTATAGGCGCCGGGTGTCTTCCGCCGCAACGATGTCGGCGTGCTCCAGCAGCGCTTTGAGTCGATCGGAAGCGTCGCCCGTATTGCCGATCGGCGTTGCGGCCAGCACCACCGTGCCTTCGGGAACCATCGGATTCGTGTTTGTTTCTGCGCCTTGCTCTTCAGTCATGCCTTCCAGTATCGCCCACGCCCCGCACAATGCCGGCTTTGGGCTGGTGCGTGGGAATCTGGTGCGCGTGGTTGCTGCAGGCATTGCATGCTTTGAAATGGGTGGCGAATAGTTCTAGGGCTTGCTGGTAACGAATATGGTGCAGCAGCACTGGTATTGCTAAGACGACTGGAAAGACTGGGTGAAAAGCATAGTTTTTATAATTTTAAATCGCATATTTGCAAGAAATGCGCTTCTTATTTATATTTTCTATAAATAAGCATGCAGGAATAGACGAAGGAGCAGTTCATGAGCACAAGTTATAAAACATTGGCAAGGCTGTTCCATGCCGACCGGTCCAATGACTCGTATGCCAACCACAGCGCTTTGGCAAAGCAGCGGCTGGAAGCCGATTCCACGTATCGGACCGGCATCGTGACCACGATGGGCGAACTGTTCATTGCCATGCCACGTGAACTTGTCAGCCAGCTCGCTGCTGTGCTGCTCGCCGAACGGAAGGTCTCTGAGCAATGGAACCAGATTCCCGGCGTAATGCAGTGGAATTACATTAATCACGCCGTTTCCGAAGAGTTGCTTGCCACCAACGAAATGGAAGGTGTGCGCAGCACTAGGAAGGAAGTGGAAGATGCCGTAATCGCTGCAAGGGGAAAACAGCAAGGCGTGAAGGGCGAGGATGTCAGGTTCAACGAATTTGCGAAGCTGTATCTGAATCTAACGAATAGGTCGATGTCGCTGCCTCGCACATTGGAGGATATTCGGTTCATATACGACCAGATTGCATTGGATGAGGTCGAGCCTAATGATCGGCCTGACGGTGAGTTGTTCAGAAAGAAAGGCGTCGAGATTCAAGGGGCTCATGGCGAAGTCGTGCATAGTGGCGTTGACGGTGAAGCGAGAATCAATGCACTACTTACGGAAATGATGCGGCTTGCGGAATCCGCCGCCATGCCGAGTGTACTATCCGCCATCGCGGCCCATTTCCTATTCGAATATATTCATCCCTTCTATGATGGCAATGGCCGTACCGGCCGTTACCTGCTGGCCCTATACCTCAATCGTGATTTCACGCTGCCCACCGTGCTTTCCCTATCCAGAGTGATTGCCGAGAACAAAAGCAAGTACTACAGGGCTTTTTCGGAAGCGGAGGACAAGCTAAACTGCGGGGAGATGACGTTCTTCGCACAGACGATGATCGGTCTGATTTCGCAAGCCCAGCAGGAACTGATCGACGAGCTTGGCGTGAAGGTCGACATGCTGCGCAAGGCGGGTGATCAATGTGAGCGGTTGGCGGAACAACATGGTCTATCGCAACATGCAGGAGATCTGCTTTTCCAGATTATGCAGGAAGAGCTGTTCGATACGTACAAGGCCGTGTCGTTGGAGGATGCCGCTGCGAATCTGCATTTGAGCAAGCAGAGTGCGCGTAAATATGTGGATGAGCTGGCCAGAGCCGGGCTTATTACGTTTGCTGGGCGCAGGCCGTTGCGCATGCGGGCTTCACAGGCACTGCTCGGCAGCATGGATCGGTAGGATATGCTTTTCCGTATCGCAGGCGATTGGCATATTTATATTTTCTATAAATACGCCAAGAAGAACGAGCAGCAGTTGGGAGGCTCCCAGCAGACTGCTCTGAAGCCCACCGAACAGGCGACTTTGAACGCGGCCAAGACCTTCGACGTCGGTACTGGAAACCTTGCTTCCACCGGTACGGAAACGACGGCGCTTATCTTCACCTCCATCACACTTGCCACCCTCGGCCTTGCTGCATGGGGGCCGTCTCGCCGCAAGGCTGCAAAGCCTCGGCACGCTGCCTGATGCTATTGATGTGGTGATGAGCGGTCGTTACAAAAGACCAGGGTTGTCAAACAGCGTAGGGGCGGGGAGTATATATGGCTCCCCGCCCCTACGCTGTTTGACTCAGATTTCGCGAGATGCGATGAAAACAAACGTCGACAAAAGACAAAGAAAAAAGCCTTCCGGAGGTGGAATTCCGAAAGGCTTTCGTGGAGCTGATGGTAGTCGAAACCACGACCTCTTCGATGCGAACGAAGCGCTCTACCAACTGAGCTACAGCCCCTTGGGTGTTGTACTGCTCCGCAGAACAACTCAATTCACTGTAGTACGACCCCCGCCTAAATGCAAAACGGCATCGCAGTGCACGTGTGTTGAGTGTGTGTCGGATGGTGAATATCAGCGGCGTTCGATAGGGGCATGTGTCAGCGAGTGCATGCGTATTCGGCCGTATCGTTTGACGTGATGCCGTGGCCTAGCCATTTAGGGAAGGCCACGACATAGCGCAATCAGTGCGTGGCGATCTCGTCGACCTTGGTGACATGCCCGCCGAATTGTGCGCGCAGGGCCGTTACCACACGCAGAATATCGTCCGCGCCGCCGCGGGAGGTTTGCCGCTGCCAGAGCGCTGCCGCAGTGGCCGGAGTAGGAACGCCAAGCTCTAGCGCAGCTTCGACCATCCAACGTGCCTCGCCGGATTCGTTTGCTACAGGAGGCATGCCGGCCAGCGTGTGGTCATGCGCCGTCGCATTCTCGAACAGGTCAAGTAGCCAGCTGGCCACTACAGATCCGTCGCGCCAGGAGGCCATTGTCGCTGCTGGGTCGTTGACGTATTCGCTGCGCATCATGGTGGCAAAACCTTCACCGAACGCCTGCATCATGCCGTATTCGATACCGTTGTGCACCATTTTCGCAAAATGCCCGCCGCCGACAGGTCCGGCAAGCACCAGCCCATGGTCGCCCTCCGGCTTCAGGGTTTCGAAGATCGGCAGCACCCTGCGGTATACGGCCTCATCGCCGCCGACCATCAGCGCGTAGCCGCGTTCCACACCCCACACGCCGCCGGACACGCCTGCATCCAGAAAGTCGATTCCATGCTGGTTAAGCTCGTCGGCGTGACGGGTGTCGTCGGTGTAATGCGAGTTGCCGCCGTCCACGACAGTATCGCCGGCATCAAGCAGATCGCCAAGCTGTGTGATTACGGAATCGGTGGGCGCTCCGGAAGGAACCATCACCCACACCACGCGTGGCGGCTGGAGTGCTGCAACCAGCTGTTCCAGTGAATCGACGTTGCGATCCGATTCGGGGTTCATGTCGAATCCCACGATTTCGTGACCTCCTTCGCGAAGACGACGAACCATATTGCCACCCATGCGGCCAAGTCCGATCATTCCCATTTGCATGGTGAGCTCCTTTGCTGTGCTTTGATTGTTATGCGATGTGGTTGTGTGACGTGATTAGGGATTAGCGGTGATTGCTGTGATTGCAGTGACTATAGGATGAGCGAGAGCAGCATGACGCAACCAAGGCCGACCACGGATAGCACGGTTTCCATCAGCGACCAGGTTTTCAGCGTCTGACCGACTGTCATGCCGAAGTATTCCTTGACCAGCCAGAAACCGGCGTCATTGAGATGCGAGAAGAATACGGATCCGGCACCGATGGCGAGCACAAGCAGGGCAAGCTGCACCGGGCTCAGGTTGGCGGCGAGTGGAGCCATGATGCCCGCCGCAGTGACGGTGGCGACTGTGGCGGAACCGGTGGCGAGACGGATGAGCACGGCGACAATCCAGCCTGCAATCAGCGGGTTCATAGCGGATTCGGTGATGCTGTTGGCGATTACATCGCTGATTCCGGAATCCACTAGGGTCTGTTTGAAACCGCCGCCTGCTGCCACAATGAATACGATGCCGGCCACAGTGCCGAAGGATTTGCCCACCATGCCGTTCACGGCATCACGTGTGGCATGCTGCATGAAGCCGAGCAATACCATGGCCAGTACGCTGGTGAGGAACAGTGCGGTAAGCGGGGTGCCGATGAACGCGAGTACACGGCCCCATGCGGTTGTGCTCTGACCGGTAAGATCCACTACGGAAGCCGCGAGCATCAGCACCACCGGGCAAAGAATGACGGTGATGGCCTGGGCGAAGGTGGGACGATGCTCGGGGGACTGTTCGGCATTTTCGGCGGCACTCTGTTCTGGCGCCATAATCGGCACCCAGCGTGCCATGACCTTGCCCAGCAGCGGGCCGGAGATGATGACGGTCGGGATGGCAACGAGTAGTCCTAGGCCAAGGGTGAGGCCAAGATTCGCGTGAATCGAATCGATTGCGGCGAGCGGGCCGGGGTGTGGCGGAATAAAAGCGTGCAAGGTGGAGAGACCGGCGAGTGCGGGAATGGCGATAAGCATGACCGGCATTTTCGCGCGGCGTGCGGCGAACAATACGACTGGAATCAGAATGACCACGCCGACTTCGAAGAACATGGGAATGCCAACGGTGAAGGCAATGAGCGCCATGGCCCAGGGGAGCAGCCTCATTGGGGTTTTGCTCATGATGGTGTCGACGATAACGTCTGCGCCGCCGGATGCGAACAGGATGGTGCCGATGATGGCGCCGAATGCGACCAGCAGTCCGACGCCGGAGAATGTGGAGCCGGCGCCTGTGGTGAAGCTGCTGAAGGCTTTGTCGTATGGCACTCCGGCGCAGACGGCCATGACAAACGATCCGACCATCAGCGAGATGAAGGGGTGCAGCTTGGCGACTGCAATAAGCAGAACGATGGTAAGAATGCCGACTAGCGCGGCGATGATGAGTTGCATGTCAGATTCTCCTTTGAATGCTGAACTGGGATGCGAACTGTTTTGCGAGGACGGATGTGAGGGTGTCTGGGACTGTTCTGCGATGGCGTGGAGAAGCTCAGGCGGAGGCCGTGGTGAGTGCGCGTTCCTCGGCCGCGGCATGTTCGACAACCGCTTGTACTGCGCGATCCACCATGTCTTCGATCGATCCTTCGATCGAGACTTCGATTCCCGGCTCATCAGGCTCAAGCGGTTCCAGAATAGCGAATTGGCTGGGGAGCAGTGCGGGGGGCATGAAGTGCCCTTTGCGTGCGGAGAGGCGTTCTTTGATGAGTTCATGGCTGCCGGTGAGGTGTACGAAGAATACGGGTACGTTTTCGCGTAGAACATCGCGGTATGCGCGCTTGAGCGCGGAACTGGAGACGACCGTGTTCTCGTTGATGGTTTCCTTGGCTGCCATCCATGAGTTGATGACGCGCAGCCAGGGCCAGCGGTCTTCGTCGGTGAGGGGGATGCCGGCGCTCATCTTGTCGATGTTCGCCTGCGGGTGGAAGGCGTCGCCTTCGGCCATTTCGTAGGAAAGGCGGTCTCGGATTGCTTCGGCCACGGTGGATTTGCCGCAGCCGGCAACGCCCATGACAACGACGTGGATGCTCATGATGTGCTCCTTGCCTTGGATTTGTGGAATGCCTCATTGCGTTTGCGGAATCTCCGGTTGATTCCTGATTCATAGGATACCTCTTAAAAAGAGTACTTGTCAATTCAAAAAGAGTACTTTTTATGGAAAACGTGTGTTTTGTGTGGCAGGTAGGCTTGGACGTGACCCGGGTAAACAGCGTAAAGCCAGGGAAAACCGTAGAAGGAAAGGCGAGTATGACGGAGACGAACGATACCGAACACATGCACATTCCCGTCGCCAATCAGCTTGCCGTAGACATTATCGACGGCAAATGGGCGATTGGCACCGCCACGACATTGGAAGACATGCAATCCAGGTTCGATATCTCCCGTACCGTGGCAAGGGAGGCGTCTCGGCACTTGGAGGCAGCCGGAGCCATCACCATTCGCAGAAGGGTGGGACTTGTCGCGCAGGACCCGAAAAGCTGGCAGGCGCTCAACCCGCAGGTCATCGCATGGAAGCTGCATTCGTCGCAACGTAAGCAGGAACTGCTTGCTTTGACGGAGCTTCGTCTGAGTATCGAACCCGCTGCGGCAAGATATGCGGCTGTGCGAGCATCGTTGGAAGACAAAGCCAAATTGCCGGTTATGGCTCTGCAAATGAAACAACTTGGCGAGCAGGGCAATCTTGCCGAGTTCCATAAGCTCGACATCGAGTTTCACCGTCAGGTGCTCCGATGCAGCGGTAACGAACTATTCGCAGCCTTTGCCGATACCGTTGCCACCGTACTGCGCGGCCGAGTGGAGATCAACATGTATCCGCAGCAGCCGGCTCCTGAAGCCTTGCGTGCCCATGTTGCAGTTGGCGAGGCGATTCTGAACGGCGATGCGGATGGCGCCTATGAGGCGATGCGTGAGATCGTGGACGAAGTGGATGAGGCACTGCGCGGCAATCCGTTGTCCTGACGGTGACGGTGGCAAGTGCATTCCGCCGCCGCACTCCCACTACCGCAACACCATATGTTGGTTGAGCTCGCGGCGCAGCTGCCGCCAATCCGGCAGATATGCGCTCATGCGGCGCTGAAAACCGGCACCGTGGCCGTGCTCCCATAGATGCGTCATCTCATGCACCAGCACGTATTCCAGGAATCTCCGATCCATCAGCCCCAGTTGCAGATTCAAGCGGATACGCCCCGTCTTCGGCGTGCATGACCCCCAGCGCGAGGTCATGGTACGTAGGGTGATGTGGGTAGGGGATCTGCCGATAATCGGCTCCCAGCGCGCAAGCAGGGCGGGAAGAGTCTTATTGATCGATGCCGCAGCCGCGCGGCGAAGATCGTCGTTCCATTCCACGGCACCCGTCGTCGCTGCCTGCTGCGCTTGCCGCCGTATAGCGTTCCGATTGGCGTCGATCCACGAGCGGCGGCTGCGCACAAACGAGACGATAGCGGCATCCGCCATGCGCACGGGCGCGGATATCTCCACTCGTCCTTCAGGTGGTTTAATGCGCAGATACATGTTCCTGATGGGTTTGCGCACCACATGCACGTCAAGGCCGTCGATCATCACAGCAAACCATTGTGAGGCCTGCCGCGAACATTCGCGGCTCCCAGCGGGTTCGCCTGCCATTCGCCGCCCGGCTGCCTCATGCACGTCTTGACAAGCCGCAAAGATAGACTGGCCGCATGTCACTTGGTTTGAACATCCTGCTGATCTTCATCTTCCTGCTGCTCGGATCGGTATTCGCCGGCACCGAACTCGCGCTGGTGAGTCTGCGCGGCTCGCAGATCGACCAGATGGAATTGCAGGACGCCCGCGGTGCACGCGTCGCCAAAATCGCCCGCGACCCCAATACCTTCCTGTCCAGCGTGCAGATCGGCGTCACGCTCTCGGGCTTCCTCTCCGCCTCGTTCGGCGAATCCTCCATCGCACCATTCGTAGTGCCCGTCGTGGAAGGCTGGGGCGTGCCGCACCATATCGCCGCGCCGCTGACCACCATCGGTCTGACGCTCATCATCTCCTACTGCTCGATCGTGATCTCCGAGCTGGTGCCCAAGCGTATCGCCATGCAGCGCAACGAGGCCATCGCCCGCGCGGTCGTGCCGGCCATCGACGTCTTCTCCAAGGTGTGCCGTCCGCTCATCTGGCTGATCGGCAAGAACACCAACGGTTTGGTGCGTCTACTCGGCTTCGACCCGAACGAAACGGAAACCGAGGTATCCGACGATGAGCTGCGCGTGCTCGTCAACTCCAACACCAACCTGAGCAAGGACGAGCGTACGATCCTTGACGACGTGTTCGACGCTTCCGAAACGATTGTGGCCGAAGTGATGCGCCCGCGTGCCGACGTCGTGTTCATTGACGGGGCGATGAGCCTGGACGAGGCCGCCGCTTTCGTGCGCGACCAACCGTATTCGCGCTATCCGGTCACCGGCAAGGACTTCGACGACGTGATCGGCTTCGTACACGTGCGTGATCTGCTCGACGTGCGCGATCCGAATGCGAAAACCGTTTCCGACGTAACGCGTGAGGGCATCTCGTTGCCGGGCACCTCCAAACTGCTGCCCAGCCTTGAACTGCTGCGCAAACGCGGCATCCACCTGGCAGTGGTGATTGACGAATACGGCGGCACCGACGGCATCGTCACCTTGGAAGACATGACCGAGGAACTGGTTGGCGATATCCGCGACGAATACGATCTGCCCACCGAAAAAGGCGGCGAACGAACCAGGCACAGCGCGTTCGTGAACGGTGTCGCTGCCATTGAAGGCGGCACCACGTTGGAAGACTTCGAAGACCTGACCGGCATTGAGCTGGAGGATGGGCCGTATGAGACGGTGGCCGGCTACTTCCTTGCGCATACCGGCAAAATGGGCGCTGTGGGTGACGTACTGCACTCCGACGAAGGCTACGATATGACCGTCACGCAGGTCGACGGGCGGCGTATCGCCATGATCGAGGTGCGCAAGGCCGAAGAGACGGACGAAGGCGCAGTCGCACATTCGTGAACATCGCCGGCAAACGGCGTAGAAATTGAAAAACCCTCGAAACCATGCGGTTTCGAGGGTTGTATTGTGGAGCATGCCGGGTTCGAACCGGCGACCCTCTGCTTGCAAAGCAGATGCGCTACCAGCTGCGCTATAGCCCCATAGGTGAAAAAAGCGGCTGTGCCGCTTCCTTACCATCTACGTGGGCCCGGGAGGACTTGAACCTCCGACCTCATCCTTATCAGGGATGCGCTCTAACCACCTGAGCTACGGGCCCGAACCATGCACTTCAAAAGCGCACAAGCAGTTAAGATACCAGAGGTGTGCACGTAAAGCAAAACTTCGGCGTGTCGTTTTCTGTGTAGCGTGCGGTCGTCAGTCTTACGGCCGGGTAAAACCCCAGTAAAACCAAGCTTGGAGTGGTGGTAAATAGGTAGTGTGGAACGTGTCAACGGCGAACGAAAGGCGAGACATGGATGCCTCACAGATTCCGCAGGACATTCTTGATGTGATGCACAATCCGGGCGTGTACTACTGCGATATGCCCGGCATGGGCGAGGCGCAGACCGCGCAACTGGAGATACTGTACGATTTCAACGCCACCAGGCCGCGCGAGGCCTCACGCAGGCGCGAACTGCTGGAGCGGTTCTTCGCCGAAGCGGGGGAGGGACTGTACATCGAGCCGCCGCTGCACGCCAACTGGGGGTGCAGCACCCATTGGGGCGCGCACTGCTATGCGAATTTCAACCTCACCTTGGTGGATGACGGCGAGATCTTCATCGGCGAGCACACCATGATCGGCCCGAACGTGACACTCACCACCACCGGTCATCCGATTCGCCCGGATCTGCGCGAACAGATCGCCCAATATTCCGAACCCATCCATATCGGCCGCAACGTGTGGATCGGTGCCGGCGTGATTGTGCTGCCGGGCGTGAGCATCGGCGACAATTCGGTGATCGGCGCGAACAGCCTGGTCACCAAGGACATCCCGGCGAATAGTGTCGCGTATGGCAGCCCATGCAAGGTGGTGCGGCCGATCGGGCAGCATGATTACGAGTATTACTGGCGCGATCGCCGGTATGACGATGCTGCTGCTGGCGGCGGCGATGCTGCTGGAGCAGCGGAGACCGCTGAAAAGGGCGATACGACTGCCGAAAAGGCGGAATGACTTGCAAATGAATCGGCATTGACAGTACTTATCGCATTCCGTAGGGGTTTCGGGCCTCCGTAGGTGGTTGTTCGCAGTACTGCGGTTGAACAAAGGCTTATTTTCAGCGGTTTTATACCGGGGTGTAGAAGCTCAACCCCCTACGGAACGGCAAAACCACCTACGGAACCGAGTGCAGACATGAAAAACGCCACCTCTGGGCAAAATATATGCCCGAGATGGCACAGAATCCAGAATGGTACAGCTTCAGGGGCTAGAAGCTCAGAACTTCGACTTTGCCGGAATCCAACTGATAGCGTGCGCCGACCAGCATGAGTCGGTCCTCGGCCAAAGCCTGGCGAATCACGTCGGAACGGTCGACCAGTTCCTCGATGGTGCGCGCGATGTGTACGCGTTCGAAATCCTCATTCGATTCGAGTTCGGATTCGTGCGCCTGCCAGATGGAGAAACCGACGGTGCGCAGCATAATGGATTCCGCTTCGACGATGCGCTCGTCAAGATCGGTGATGCTGTCGGCGGCCATGAGCGAATCCTCGGCGTCGGCGGTCATCTCATGTAACAGATTCTCATACTCCTTGACGCCCTGCTTGATGGCCCCACAGTTCTGATGGCCCAGAACCACCAGCAGGCGCACGCCCAGCGAGGAGACGGCGTATTCCAGTGAAGCGAGCACGGCATCGTCAACAATGTGCCCGGCTGTGCGCACGGTGAACAGGTCGCCTATTCCCGCGTCGAAAATGATGTCAGGGCTGACGCGCGCATCAGAGCAGCTCAATATCGCCGCATCCGGCTCATGCGCGTCGATAACCGCCTCGCGCGCTTCCGCACTGCGGTTCGGGTGCACCGGCTTGCCCTCCGCGAATCTACGATTCCCCGCCAGTAGGCGGTTCCAAACGCCGCTCGCCGTGCCCTCGACCTCGTTCTGGTCTACAAACATCTCATCTGCCATTGATTCCGTCCCTCCATTGCTCAGGCTACGGATATCTTACGGTCAGGGCTGTCCGTGGATGCGTTCTGAAGCTGCGGGCGGAGAGAGCACCGGCAGGATGGCCGTTACCGGTAGGTGTCGCGAAGCTGCAGGATGTGTTGTTCGATTTGGTGGATCACCGCGATGAACGTGGCGTCGTCGCAGCCTGTGGGATCGGGCAACCCCCAATCGGCGTCGAACGGTCTGCCTATGTACGGGCAGCCCACGTCGCAGCCCATCGATATGGCGATGTCCGGGGCGGGAATCATGTCGATTGTCTTGCTGTACTGCGTGCGTTCCATGTCGATGCCGTACAGTTCCTTCATCAGTCGGACGGCGTCCTGATTGATGTGCGGCTTCGTTTCGTTTCCCGCCGAATAGCAGTCGAGCACATCGCCCGCAAGCAGTTTCCCGAGCGCTTCGGCGATCTGGCTGCGGCAGGAATTATGCACGCAGATGAACGCAACCTTCGCCTTACCCATGATTTGCCTCCGGTCCCTGACTGCTTTCTGGACTTCCGATGCCTACCTTAACGGGAACCGATACCAGACGACGCCGGCTCCGGAATCGCCCGATTCCAACCCTCTGCTGAAATGGACTGTCACTACGGAAAATGCTTGTGTCAAGACGCTCTCTGATTTGGGGACGCAAGCCTCGGCATATACAAGCCTTACTGGAACATTCATCCTGGAATGGCTCCGCAAACCTGAGTACTGGTCGGAAGGTAGTTCCGGCACACAGGCACTATGGCATGCGTACACCCCGGAGCCGGTTACTCCCAGCGAATTGGCCTTGTCGCGTCAGGCATGCGGTGTCGCATGTGATGCGCAACCTGTCGTCAAAGGCACGCTGCCCAATCGGGACATCGCCCATATGGCCGCCACGTCCTTGGGATACTTGACATGGGGCGTTACGAACGATCCAATGGACTATGGTCTCGGTGATCTAGGTGGATGGGCCCTGGATTTGCTGCAGATCTGGGGAAGCTACCTGGCGAATGCCCCGAAAGGGGACCGGGCATCATGGCTGCACACTCATCTCGGCGAGCAAGATGCCCGTATGGGATTCAGTTACAGCGATGTTCTCGCGTACTGCGATGCATGGTTGCTGGCGCGGTCCATGCAGAGCAATTCTTCCGAAAGGTCATTGTCTGCCGCTATGCGGGACACGTTCGTGCAAAGCGAAACGAATCGAATTAAACGGTTCTATCAGTCCCGGTTCAAGGGAAGCGCGGACAACCTGGTCATCGCATTTCGAAAGCTCGTCGATGGGATCGATCTTGGAACATTCGATAACGTATCCGGAAGTAAAAAGCACTGCTCATTGCTTCACATGCAGACCGACTCCCGAGTCAAGCGGAGGCTGGTATATTGGCATTATCCTATGCTGAATCTCTTGAAAATCCGAACCATTGATCAATCATGGTTGTGATCGCATTGCGTGGAATGATTCAGCCGTTCCGCGCAATGCGCCTCTGGCAAAACGTCATAGAGTCATTAGAGCGGAAAGTAGCGTTATCACAAAAACAGGAAAGACTATAACCAGCACGAGAAACGATATGATTCCCGCAAGGACATGCGAGGCGGAAGAGGAATGAGCACGAAGTTCCGGATATGTAGATCGCATATATGAACGCACGCCAAAGATGACAAGCACTGCAATCCAACAGACTACCCCCATAATCAATACTAAGGTAAGTCTACGTACGTACTCAGTTGCCCTAGTTAAATTCATGCACGAAGAGGAAGAGAACGTTAGAACTCTGCAGATTATAGTATCATCATCGCCATTGGAGCCCCACTCCGCCCACAAAATAAGTGCTGGCGAAAGCAGCAGTAATCCCAGCCACCATAGCGCACGTCTGGCCTTGCCCAAAGCCACATAGCATCTACTTGCCTTAAGGAATTTGGCATCTACTTTCGGTGTCAAAGCAAATTTCTCGCCGGAAAAATTTTCTGGTATATCTTTCATGCCGTGGCGGGCGCGGGCTCGATGACAAGTCGGCCTCCAAGTGCATCGACGACCTTGACGATGGTGCGGAAACTTGGGTTGCCTTCTTTGTTGAGGCTTTTGTAGAGGCTTTCGCGGCCGACTCCGGCTTCCTTGGCGATTTGGCCCATGCCACGTGCCTTGGCTATGTCGCCGATGGCGGCCTGCAGAAGCGCCGGGTCGCCGGTTTCCGCGGCGGCGTTGAGGTATGCGATGGCGTCTTCTTCGTTTTCGATGTATTCGCTGGCGTCAAAACTGCTGATGTTTACCATTGTCCCTCCTTGATAAGTGATTCGAGCATTTCCTGGGCCTCTTTTATGGCCTTATCCTGTCCGGTTTTGTCCCCGCCGGCGAGCAGCAACATGATTTGATTGCCTTTCTGGGCGAAGTAGACGCGGTAGCCTGGGCCGAAGAAAAAACGCAATTCGTTCACGCCTTTACCGACCGGGTGCATATCGCCGACCGGTTGTCCCGTCAGTCCGCACTGTCTGATCCGGGCAGTGATCCGCGCTTTGGCGGCATGGTCGCGCAGTCTGTGCAACCACTTGCGGAACTGATCGGTTTGTTGGATTTCCATATGCATTATTGTATCCTGCAAGATACAATAATGCAAGCGTGGCGGTCTTCGAACCGTTTGTTGTCATCACATGGCTGCAACTGCTCTCGGATACCTGACATGGGGTATCGAAAACAATCCAGCCAAATATGGTCTAGACGATTTAGGTGGCTGGCCTCTCGACTTGTTGCAGATTTGGGGTGCTTATTGCCGTGACGGCAAACATACCGATCTGGCATCATGGCTTTATAAACACCTTGGGAAAGATGAAGGATTTGGGTACGATGATGTTCTTGCGGATGCAGATGCGTGGCTGATTGTTTCTGGTATGAAGAAGCAATCTGGCTCGACAGCTCTTTCTGCTGCTATGCGTGAAACATTTAAACAGAGTGAGACCCATCGTATCGTTCGATACTACGACGAACGTTTTGCATCAAGCGCAGATAATGTGGTGAGTGCATATTCAACAATGGCCGACGGTCTTGATGCACTTGGTTTAACAAATATTGGAATGAGCGAAAGCATCCTAAAAAAGGCTGCAGGTACAGACAAGCTTCCTGATAAGCAGGAAGCTGAAGTGAGTGCTCGGGCGTTTGCTGCATTCATTGATCAGCCAAGACGGTAGCTCGCATAATGCATTATGTGTGGGCAGATGTGTCGTCTGCCCACACATTCGCTGTTGTGCTTTCGATTTAGAATTCCTCTGCCAGGTACGGGGAAACTTCTAAAAGGCCGCTATGCCGAGGAATAGTCCTGTAATACCGGTGGCCATCAATACGATGATGGTGATGATTCCGGCGAAGATGCGTACGGGCAGGGTTTCTTTTCCATGGTTTGATGGGTTGTCCGCAACTAATCTCATTGCTCCAGTCATAACCCAGCAAACTGCGCCCAGGACTAGCGTCAGGAATTCTCGACACCATTCCGTTTCAAGTGCGGGAATGCCGATGATTGATGACGGGTCGCTTGCCAGTCTTGGCGGAATAGCGCATAGGATACGCTCCAATATCAGGTAAGGGGTATCAAAATGGATCAGAGTCAAAGCGAATGGGAGCTGTAGCACCAGTCCTATCCACCACAGCGTGCGTCGGATGGTCGCGAGTCTGTCGCCCGGCCTAGTGTCCGGCTTGCCACCTTCGCCCTCCGTCCCGGCACCGTCCGCGGGCGTGTGATCCCCCTCGTGCGCGTCCGTGGTCCCGTCCGTGTCCCTTTCTGTGTCCATATGTCCCCTCTGATCGTCCGAAGCATGCGGCCTGTGCGCCCTTTCCACGCGCCGTCGCCGGCCAGTCTAGGGCCGTGCGACGCGAACGGGGAGGCCCGCGCCGTCAATCGGCACGGAAACCTCACCGTTCGTCAAGCGGTCGGACAGCCGCGGATCAGCCCGTGTTCTGCAGGCCTGCGGCGACACCCGAAACGGTGCACAGGATGAGGTACGTGTACCCCTCCCTCTTGCCGTGGCTGAGCTCTTCCTTGTCCACCTTCTTGCGCAGCGACTTGAGCGCCAGCACCTGGGTGAGGGACAGCACGTCCACGTACGGGGAACGGATGCGCACGGCGCGGCCAAGCACGTGACGGTGCTGCAGCGGCCACTTGTCGCCGACGATGGCAAGCACCCACTTGCGGGTCAGCTTCATCTCGGTGAGCACCTTTTCCGGCAGATCCTCGCGGTCGTCAAGGTCGAGGTACATGCGGGCGATGCGCTCATCGGTCTTGGCAATCGACATTTCGATGTTGTCGATGAACGTCGAGAACAGCGGCCACTCCTCGTACGCCTTGCGCAGCGTGTCCAGATCACCGAACTTCTCGCAGGCGGTGCCCAGGCCGTACCATGCGGCCAGGTTGATGCGGGCCTGGGCCCAGGAGAAGATCCACGGAATGGTGCGCAGATCGTCGAGGGACTTGGCGCCCAGACCACGCTTCGCCGGACGGGAGCCGATCGGCAGCAGGCCGATTTCGGTCAGCGGCGTGACGGTGGAGAACCACGGTGCGAAGCCGTCGGTGTTCAGCAGGTCGAGGAAGCGGTTATGCGCGGCCTCGTCGAGCTTGTTGGCCATGTCGGCGTACTTGGCGGTCATGTCCGTATTGCGCTTCTCCACGCTTGGAGCGGACTGCAGCAGCGTTGCAGCCGCAACGGACTCGACGTGGCGGATGGCCAGGGTCGGGTTGCCGTAGCGGGCGAAGATGACCTCGCCCTGCTCAGTGAGCTTGAAGCGGCACTTTACGGAGCCGACCGGCTGTGCGAGTACGGCACGGTTAGCCGGGCCGCCGCCGCGGCCGACGGCACCACCGCGGCCATGGAACAGGGTCAGGTCAATGTCGTGCGATTCCGCCCACTTCGCGATGCGCTCCTGCGCGGAGTGCAGGGCGAGCGTGGCGGAGGTCGGGCCGGCGTCCTTCGAGGAATCGGAGTAGCCGAGCATGACTTCCAGCTTGCCGCCGGTCGCCTTCAGACGAGCCTGCACCTCGGGGATCTTGATCATGTCTTCGAGCACATCCACCGAGTTCTGCAGATCCTCAAGCTGCTCGAACAGCGGGATCACGTCGATGGTCGGAACATCCTCGGGGTGGGAGAACGCCAGACGGTTCAGTTCGTACACGTCCTTGATGTTCTGGGCGCTCTTGGTGAAGGAGATGATGTAACGGCGGGCGGCCTTCATGCCGTTGCGCTTCTGGATGGAGCCGAGGGCGCGGAAGGTGTCGAGCACCTCGTGGGTCATCGGCTGCAGTTCGCCGCGCTCGCCATGCAGACCATGCTCGCGGATATCCTCCAGCGCGCGGGAATGCACCACGGAGTGCTGACGGAACTCCATCTCGACCATGTGGAAGCCGAAGGTTTCGGCCTGCCAGATCAGGTCCTGCAGCGGGCCATAGGCGGAACGCTTGGCGCCTGCCGCGGCGAGGGAACGCTGCACGGTCTTCAGGTCGGCGATGAAATCCTCGCAGGAGTGGTACATCAGATCGGCGTCGCGCACGACCGTGTAATGCAGGCGGTCGGCCATGACCAGCATGACTGCGCGGTGCAGTTCCTTGCTGGAGATCAGGGCGGCCTTTTCGGTCAGGCGTTCGCTCATTTCCTTCTGATGGTTCCACAGGTCCTTGAGCTCGGTGCTGGCCGGTGTGGTGCCGGCTTCCATCGTCAGGTTCCTGCCCACGGTGCGGGTCGCCTCTTCGAGGGCGGAGACCACATGATCGCTGAACTTGCGAGCCACCTGGCGGCTCACCTTGGCGGTGACGTTCGGGTTGCCGTCGCGGTCGGAGCCGATCCAGCTTCCCGGGTGGAAGAATGCCGGGCACACTGGCGGTTCCAGGCCGGCCTTGTCGCCCAGCAGCCAGTCGTCGAAACGGCGGTACACCTGCGGGATGGTGTGGAACAGCGTGGAATCGAAAATGTCAAGAATGGTGTCGGCTTCCTCGACGGGGGTCGGCTTCCTCAGCGCGATCGGGGAGGTGCGGAACAGCGCGTCGATCTCGTTGTACAGGCGACGGCTGTTCTCCTTCTTGTCGGAGCCGCCAAGCTTGTTGTGCTGTTCGAGCAGTTCGGAGATCCTGCGGATCTTGCCTTCCACGGCCTTGCGGCGCGCCTCGGTCGGGTGCGCGGTGAACACCGGGTGGAACTCCAGGCGGTCCAGCAGCTCCTTGGCCTTGGCCGGGCCCATCTCGTTGATGAGCTTATGGTAGGCGACGGTGAGCTCGTTGACCGGATCCACGGCGTTGATGTCGTCCACTTCGGACTCGCGTTCACGCAGCACGGAAACGCGGTAGTTCTCCTCGGAAAGATTGGCGAGGTGGAAGTGGGTGGCGAATGCGCGGGCAAGCAGCTGGGCATCGTGCAGATTCATCTCGTCGATGATCTTCACGGCCTCGGCCAGGCCGTCCTCGTCCGTGTTTGTGTTGCCGCCGAAATGCTCGTCGCTTGCTTCGACCGCATATTTGCGCACGGTGTCGAAAGTGGTGAGCAGCTTGGGATCGTACTCATTGAGCACATCACGAAGGATCTTCAGACACAGATCCATATCGTATTTCAGATTCTCAGGAAGATCGTGCTCTTCCGGAGCCTTGCGGCCGGTGCCGGTTTCCACGATGGAAGCGTCGGCAGGCACGATTTGCTGTTCATCTTTTGCCAAAATAAACCTCCTTAGTCGAACGACGGGTTGCTCGGTCTATTTGGTCGCCCGTGGCTCCTCCACGGTTGTTGAGGCCAAATCGTTGCGAGCCCACAGCCCTTGGTTCAACGTGGTTATTGCGATTGCATAGTCTACTGCGCGCACAACAACTTCTGTGTTACGGCGTTCATTTTTGGTCACTATGTGACCGCCGTCTGTGAACATGCGCGTGGGTTGGCGATCGCCGGCGGCAGGGGCGATCGCGGTTCGGTGCAGGGAGTAGAAAAGGAACTGTGAGCGAACAGAACGAAGAAGAAGCAGAACACGGCGCACAGCTCCAAGGAGCCTCCGCCGTCAGCAAATTCCACACCCACTCCATCCCTCTGGATATGGAGGACATCGAACGCGACTGGGATAAGCCGGTTACCGAAGCCGGCATCGCAGCGAAAACCAGTGTGATCGTGCGCGTTGGCATGCTCGATCTCGCAGCCGGAACCGGAAGCTTCCGCGTCCGCGAGATGATGCATCGCATCGCCTACCCGCTGGGCGTGCATGTCCGTGCCGACGTGAACCTGACCGATATCGAGGCATCCTGCACCGACGGCAAGGACCGTATCACCGAAGTCGTCGACCTGCCCACCACCGGCGTGAACACGGAACGTATCTGGCTGCTGGAACATTTCGCCGACTGGTTCAACGTGAATCTCGGCACCGGTTCGATGTACCACCGTCAGGCCGACGTGTCCGAAGGGCTCATGGAACACCTCGATCAAAAAGACGCCTCACAGGTCTCCGCCGACCTGTCCAAACAGCTGCGAGCGCAGAAGAAGTCCAAACAGCGAACCCAGCAGGATGATCCTGTACTCGATGTGCTTGAGGAGGTCAGTGCCCACACCGAGGAAAGCGAACCGGTGGCCAGGCCGTTGCATCTGCATGATATCGAAGAGGCACAGTATCGCGCCGATTATGCGGCTGCTGTCTCCGCTGCCTCTGCAACCGGCGCTTCTGCAGCCGACCGGGAATCGCAGGGCGCATCGCCGGCCAGCACCGTTCGCAAACGGCGTGAGGAGGCTCGCAATCGTATCAAAGAACGTGCGCACAAGCCGCCGAAGGAGTATGCGGAGCATTTCGCGGACCCCGGCAGGGACGCAGGCAATCAGTCCGGCATCACCGTGCGTCAGGCTCATGAACGACTCGACATGATCGAACGCCGTAAGCCGTTGTATTCCCCGCTGTTTGCCGGACTCGCCTCGGCCTGTGCCTGCGCCTCCTTCGTGTTCCTGCTCGGCGGCGGCCCCTTCGACATGATCGGCGCGTTCGTCGGTGCAGGGCTTGGTCACTGGTTGCGTCGCAAACTGTTCGCGCACCATCTCAACCAGTTCTTCGTCACCTTTATATGCGTTGCCGTCGCGGCCTTGGCCTGCACCGGCACCCTGCGACTCATCGGCTTGTACAATCCCGTCGCCTTGCAGCATGACACTGCGTACATCGGTGCCATGCTGTTCGTGATCCCCGGCTTCCCGCTTATTACGGGCGGCTTGGATATGGCGAAGATCGACTTCCCCTCGGGCGTGCAACGCATCACCTACGTGCTGTGCATCATCCTCATGGCCACACTCGCCGGCTGGATGGTCGCCTCCATTGTGCATCTGAACCCCGAAGGCTTCGAACCGCTTGGGCTGAACCCCGTCGTCAACTGCCTGCTGCGCATGGTGTTCGCGTTCATTGGGGTCTGGGGCTTCTCCGTCATGTTCAATTCGCCTCAGCGCATGTGCCTGGTGGCCGCGACCATCGGCCTGATCACCGATACTTTGCGTCTGGAAATCGTTGATGCGGGCGTTCCCGCCGAAGCCGGCGCCTTCATCGGCGCGCTGCTCGCGGGTCTGCTCGCTTCCGCCTGGCGTTCCGCCGTCCGCCGAGGCTGGCTCGCCCCGCATCTCGGCTATCCGCGCATCTGCCTGACCGTGCCGTCCATCGTCATCATGGTTCCCGGCCTGTATATGTACCAGGCCATGTTCCATCTCGGTCAGTTCGATACCCTGAACGCGCTGGACTGGGCGTTCCGTGCGTTCATGGTGATCATCTGTCTGCCGATCGGCCTGGCGATGGCGCGTGTGATCACCGACAAATCCTGGCGCTACGACATCTGAAGATCCATCTGAAGGCTCGGCGGCGTCCGGTAGCGGGCAATGGTCCATGTCTCGGATCTTAGCGTGAGACGTTCGGGATTGATACGATGCCGAATGATTACATTGAGTCGAATCGTTGTTTTTGAAGAGAGGAAGAGGACGTGGTTTCCAAAGACATCTGGGTGCTGGTGGCCATGGTCATTTACTTTGCGGCCATGCTGACCATTGGATTCGTCTACTCCAAACGGTCGAATTCGTCCACCAGACAGTATTTCGCAGGTGGCAGAGGCGTCGGCCCGTGGCTGACCGCGCTGAGCGCCGAAGCGTCCGATATGAGCGGCTGGCTGCTTATGGGCCTGCCCGGTGTCGCCTATTTCACCGGTGCCGCCGACCCGATGTGGACCGCCATCGGCCTTGCCCTCGGCACCTACCTCAATTGGAAGCTCGTGGCCCGTCGACTGCGCCGCTACTCCGTGGTCGCCGGCGACGCCATCACCATCCCCGACTTCTTCTCCAGGCGCTTCCACGACAAGAAGAACATCGTTTCCACCATCGCCGCGCTGATCATCCTCGCGTTCTTCTGCGTGTACGTCGGCAGCTGCTTCGTGACGGTCGGCAAGCTGTTCTCCACCCTGTTCGGCTGGGACTACCATCTGACCATGGTGATCGGCGCCGCCATCGTGTTCGCCTACACCATCATCGGCGGCTACCTGTCGGTGGTCGTGACCGACTTCATTCAAGGGCTGCTCATGTTCTTCGCCCTTGCCGTGGTGTTCATCGGCTCCATCGCCTCCGCCGGTGGCATCGACAACACCGTGGCGTTCCTCCAGGGCATCCCCGGCTTCCTTGACGGCACCCACGTGGCCACGCCGGTGCTCAACGACGCCGGTGAGCAGATCGTCAAGGCCGGGCAGGCCATGTTCGGCGCGCCCGCCGATTACGGCATCATCACCATCATCTCCATGCTTGCGTGGGGACTGGGGTATTTCGGCATGCCGCAGGTGCTGGTACGTTTCCTGTCCATTCGCAGTTCCGAGGAGATCAAGAAGTCCCGCATCATCGCCACCACCTGGTGCGTGGTCTCGCTGGCGTGCGGCGTGTGCATCGGTCTGGTCGGTCGTGCCATGATGCCCACCCAGTTCGCCACCCAGTCGGCCGCCGAGAACATCTTCATCGTGGTCTCGCAGGCGTTGCTGCCGAGCTTTATGTGCGGCATTGTGGTATCCGGCATCTTCGCCGCGTCCATGAGCTCATCCTCGTCATATATGATCATCGGCGCTTCGGCCGTGGCGGAGAACATCTTCCACGGGTTGCTGCATCGTAAGGCCACGGACCGGCAGGTGATGATGGTGGCGCGAATCACGCTGCTGGTCATGTTCATCTTCGGTATCGTGGTCGCCTTCGACCAGAACTCCTCCATCTTCCAGGTGGTGTCGTATGCGTGGGCGGGGCTCGGTGCTTCCTTCGGGCCGCTGATGCTTACCTCGCTGTATTGGCGGCGCACCAACAAGTATGGTGCTATCGCCGGCATGCTTTCCGGCACTGCGACCGTGCTTATCTGGCACAATCTCATCAAGCCGTTGGGCGGTGTGTTCGCCATCTACGAGCTGTTGCCGGCGTTCATCGTCTCGCTGCTGTTCATCGTGGTGGTTTCGCTGCTCACTCCGGCACCAAGCGCCGAGGTGCTGCATGAGTTCGACCATTATCTTGACGACCCGAACGACAAGCAGGTTGACGACGATCTGGTCGCCGCCGAAATCGCCGCGGGGGAGAAGCGCTCACAGATCTGAGGCACCCTGTGGCGGGTGTTCCGCCTTCTGGCGACACCAGAAGGCGGCTGTCCTGGTGCTATATCGTCTGCTTGTGGCGGATTCCAGCATTTGGGAAACACTAGGTGGCTTATTGATGGCACCTAATTCACGAAGCCCTGTGTATGTTCGTTGGAATTCCAACGAACATACACAGGGCTTCCCCGTTGGCATGCCACAAATAAGCTAGATAAGTGAGTTGGCTGTGTTTTGAGGCTTTGCATAAGCCCCAAAACACAGCCAACTCACTTCAGATCGTCAGAATGTTGCCGCATGCTCAGTAGCACATGCCCATGGCGTCGCGCACCTGCTCCAGTGTTTCGTTGGCGATGGCGTTGGCCTTTCTGTTGCCTTCGGCCAGCACGTCGCGCACATAATCCATATCCTGAGCCAGCTCGGCGCGGCGCTCGCGCATCGGGGCCAGGAAGTTGTTCACGGATTCCACCACGTACATTTTCAGCGCGCCGGCGCCGGAATCGCCGATCTCCTCGGCGATCTCTTCGGGCTTGCGGCCGGTGGTCAATGCCGCGGTGGTCAGCAGGGCGGAGACTTCCGGGCGGTTGATCGGGTCGAAAGTGATGCGGCGTTCGGAATCGGTGCGGCTCTTCTTGATGAGCTTGGCGGTTTCCTGGGCGGTGGCGCTCAGCATGATGGAATTGCCGCGGGATTTGCTCATCTTCTGGCCGTCAAGACCCGGGATCTCCGGTGCGTCGGACAGAATGGCGTCCGGCTCCGGGAACACGGGGTTCTTCTTGGCATAGCGTTCGTTGAAACGGCGTGCGATGGTGCGGGTCAGTTCGATATGCGGCAGCTGATCCTTGCCCACCGGCACGATGTTGCCCTTGCAGAACAGAATGTCGCATGCCTGGTGCACCGGGTAGGTGAGCAGCAGGCCGGTCAGCGCGTGGCCGGAGGCTTCCATCTCGGCCTTGACGGTCGGATTGCGGTGCAGCTCCGATTCGGTGACCAGCGACAGGAACGGCAGCATGAGCTGGTTTTCGGCCGGCACGGAGGAATGCGTGTAGATCATGGTCTTTTCCGGGTCGATGCCGGCGGCCATGTAGTCGAGAATCAGGTTGAGCACGTTGTCTTGGATGTGCTCGGTGGTGTCGCGGTCGGTGATCACCTGGTAGTCGGCGATGATGATGTTCGAGTTCACACCACGGTTCTGCATGGCCACGCGCTCGCGGATGGAGCCGAAGTAGTGGCCGAGGTGCAGACGGCCGGTCGGACGGTCGCCGGTGAGCATGGTGAACTTCTCCGGATGCTCCTCCAGCTTGGCCAGCGTCGCGTTCGAACGCTTCTTTGCGGCGAGGAAGCTGGCGCTCATTTCATTGCCGACAGCAGTGATCTGCTGCTCCTGGGTTTCGTCCGTCATACGTGTCCTTTTCTTAAGAAAATCAGCGATTTTATCGTAAAAGTCTGAGCCGACAACGAAATATGGCACAGCAAGTGGTACTCTCTTGTTTGATGAATTGATAGCACAGTAATCCTCAGGGGGTCAGATGGGCCGCGGACGTCAGAAAGCCAAACAGCAGAAAATAGCCCGAAAGCTCAAGTACCTGACCACCGACACCGATTATGATGAGCTCGCCAAGGAGCTCGGTGCCCAGGAGCCTGGTTCGGGTTCTTTTGATCCTTTCGCCGATATCGAAGCAAAATATTCTCACGATGCGGACGCTGAAGATGAGATTTCTGAAGATGCTCAGGAGTCCGCGCAAACCGACGCCGAGGATGACCTCGACGAGTATGCAAAGTGGGCCGCAGAGGCGGCGGCGAAGGCCACGAGCGGAGAGTTCCCGGCAGCCAAGTCCGCCGCGCCGAAGCCACACAAGCCCATCCCGATGCCGATGCCCAGCGCACTGAAGCCGAAGAAGCAGGACTGATCGGCATATTAGGTACTTTGTGAAACCGCGATGCGGATATGCCTGCCAGGTGTATCCACATCGCGGTTTTGCTATGCGTTTTTGCGCCTGTGACGGTCTTCTCGCAGCCTGTCACACCAATGGCAGCAAGCTACTCAAATCGTCGCGTTCGCCAACGGCCGTGATGCGTCCTGCCTCCTTCTCCTCAGCCCAGCTGGTGATGCCCGTGGCGAGTCTCATCCACACGTCCGGTTCCAGTTCGATCACGTCCGGCGGTGTGAGATTATGCGGATCGGATGCCGGTCCGTCGAGAATCTTGATGGCACCCCACGGCGCGACACGAACTTCCACGCCCGCCCCGGGCGCTTTTTTCTCCAGCAGATGCAGCGAGTAGCGCACCGCCATCGCCCACAGTTGGCGTGGCAATCGTGGAGAGAATTCCAGACGGAAATCGCGGGCCGCGTCGGTATTTGCGGGAATATTGTCGGCGATCATGCGATGAGACGTTTGCAGCCATTGTGCAAATGCGTCATGCCCCTTATGCAGATCTTGTTCTCGAATAACAGCCATACGTGTTATTTTGCCGTTTGCGAGCGACTATGATGGGGTGTTGCAGACAACGTAGTCACAACTGAATAGGGGTGTGAAGAGAGGGAAAATACCTGCGATTCTTGACAGCGTTCGCAATGTTGTTGCATGTCGTTTGCATGTTGCTCGCAACGTTTTTGCAGCCGGTTTGCATTATTTCTGCAAACGAATGCTTGCTTGTAATTGCTTGAAATTTCATCTTTTTATGATTACGTAGTATGCTATGTATGAGAACGTATGCATGATGTTACTTAGTGTTCATGCGGCCGCTAATGCAAGGACGCTGGGGTAAGGCATAATGTTCCTGGAGAGTAATCCGTCAAAGGGAGTCGATTAATGACTGAAATTACCGCACCGAAGTCCGCGGTCACCGCGGAGCAGTTCGCAGACGAGATCCGCGAGCAGCTGAAGTACACCCAGGGCGTCACCGTCGAGCAGGCCAAGCCGGCCGACGTGTACGTCGCCGCGTCCGCCGCAGTGCGTCGCCATCTCGTGGATTCCTGGATGAAGACCCAGGCCGACATGGTCAACGGCAACACCAAGGCCGTGGGCTACCTGTCCGCTGAGTTCCTCATGGGCAAGCAGCTCGAGAACGCGCTGCTCAACGCCGGACTGACCGACCAGTTCAACAAGGCCGTCAAGGACCTCGGATTCTCCGCCCAGGAAATCATCGACGCCGAATACGAGCCGGGCCTCGGCAATGGTGGTCTGGGTCGTCTGGCCGCCTGCTTCATCGACTCCCTCGCCTCCCTCGGCGTGCCGGCATTCGGCTACGGCATCCAGTACAAGTACGGCATCTTCAAGCAGGAATTCGACGAGAACGGCAAGCAGATCGAGACTCCGGATTACTGGCTGGCCAACGAAGAGCCGTGGGGCCACATCGATTACAACCGCGACCAGAAGGTCTCCTTCGGCGGCGAAGTCGTCGAAGAGAACGGCAAGAAGGTTTGGAAGCCGGCTTGGTCCGTGCGCGCCGTCCCGGTCGACTACATGGTTCCGGGCTACGCCTCCGGCCGTGTGAACACCCTGCGTCTGTGGACCGCCAAGAGCTACGACGAGTTCGACCTGCTCACCTTCAACAAGTCCGAGTACCTTGACGCCGTCAAGCCGCAGGTCGAAGCCGAGAACATCTCCAAGATCCTGTACCCGGAAGACTCCACCCCGCAGGGCAAGGCTCTGCGCCTCGAGCAGCAGTACTTCTTCGTGTCCGCCTCCATCCACGACGCCATCCGCGTCTTCTACCCGGGCCAGGACAAGCCGGATCTGACCACCTTCCCGGACAAGATCACCTTCCAGCTCAACGACACCCACCCGGTCATCGGCATCCCGGAGCTCATGCGCGTCCTCATGGACGAGTACGGCTACGATTGGGACACCGCCTGGACCGTCACCAACAAGACCTTCAACTACACCTGCCACACCCTGCTTCCGGAAGCCCTGGAAGTGTGGCCGTCCAAGCTCATCGGCGAACTGCTGCCGCGTCACCTCGAGATCATCGAGAAGATCCAGGACCAGTTCGCGGCCGAGCTCAAGGCCAAGGGCATCGCCGACGGTACCGCCAAGGACATGGCCATCTACACCGGTGACGCCGTGCGCATGGCCTACCTGGCCACCTACGGCGGCTCCCATGTCAACGGCGTGGCCGAACTGCACTCCCAGCTGCTCAAGGACGTCACCCTGAAGAACTTCTCCGACGCCTACCCGGACAAGTTCACCAACGTGACCAACGGCGTGACCCCGCGTCGCTTCATCAAGCTCGCCAACCCGCGCCTGTCCGACCTCATCACCGAAGGCCTGGGCACCGACAAGTGGCTGTCCGACCTCGAACTGCTCAAGGGCCTCATCCCGCTGGCCGATGACGACGAGTTCGTCAAGAAGTTCGCCGCCGTCAAGCAGGCCAACAAGGTCGACTTCTCCAACTTCGCCAAGCGCAAGTACGGCTTCGACATCGACCCGAACACCATGATCAACACCATGGTCAAGCGTCTGCACGAATACAAGCGTCAGGCACTGAAGATCCTCGCCGTGATCGCACGCTACGCCGACATCAAGTCCGGCAGGATCGCCGCCGACGATGTCATGCCGCGCACCATCGTGTTCGGCGCCAAGGCCGCTCCGGGCTACTACCTCGCCAAGCAGACCATCCAGCTGATCAACAACGTCGCCCGCGTCATCAACAACGACCCGGACGTCAAGGGCAAGCTGAACGTCTACTTCCCGTGGAACTACAACATCGAGCTGGCCATGAACCTCATCCCGGCCACCGACCTCGACGAGCAGATCTCCCAGGCCGGCAAGGAAGCCTCCGGCACCGGCAACATGAAGTTCGCCCTCAACGGCGCTCTGACCGTCGGCACCCTCGATGGCGCCAACGTCGAGATCCGTGAGCGCGTGGGCGCCGAGAACTTCTTCCTGTTCGGCATGACCGAGCCGGAAGTCTCCGCGCTGTACGCCAAGGGCTACGACACCAAGGGTCTGTCCCGCGAGTACTACGAGAAGGACCCGCAGCTCAAGGCCGCCATCGATATGGTTGCCGACGGCACCTTCTCCGACGGCGACAAGGACACCTACAAGGACCTCGTCAACGATTGGCTGAACAAGGATTACTTCATGACGCTCGCCGACTTCCGCGCGTACATGGACATCCAGGCCCAGATCGAGGAAACCTACCGCGATCCGATGAAGTGGAGCCGCATGGCCGTGCTCAACGTGGCCAACTCCGGCTACTTCAGCTCCGACCGTTCCATCGAGGATTATTTGGAGCGCATCTGGCACACCGGTCCGCTCGCCTGACGGCTCACGCCTTGGTGTGCCAGCTGCACGCTGGTTTCTGCCTCACGGCATAGCCGTTCGGCGTCGCCTACGGACAGCCCACTGGGCTGTCCGTTTGACGGCTCCGCACTCTGGCACACCGGTCCGCTCGCCTGACGGCGTGCGCAGAAAATCAAAAAATGTGCTCACAACGACAGGGGAACAGCCTTCGGGTTGTTCCCCTGTCGCTATATACGCCCGCTCAACGGCTTACAATTCGCCATACTGTGCAATGCTTGGGGGTTACGGGTGCGAAGCGGAACGCCTTGGCAAGCCCGTAGACAGGGCGTATGCGGGTGACCTATGAGAATTGCGCAGACAATGATCATGCGTAGGCAACAATAAAGCCGCACACCGAAGAAGTGGGTGTGCGGCCGGTACGGGTAATGTTTGCGGACTCGCGAATCAGGCGGCTTCCGCAGCGGTTTCAGCCTCGGCGGTGCCGGTTTCGACAGGTGCCTCCTCGGCCTTGTCCAAGCCGAGATCCACCGGGGAAGAGCTGTTCTCCCACGGTTCCTCCCACGGGTCGTAATCAGGATTCTGCTGCTTGTACACATACAGACCCACGACGCCGGCGAGCAGTGCGCCGAACAGAATCGCAAAGAACTTCCAACCGTTCGAAGAATTCTTCTCCATGACGGCTCCTTTCCGAGGTGTCTTGTTGGCATGCCCATTCAAACCAACTCTGCTCACTATGATAAAACGAATTTTGTAACGATTGGGTGGAGTGTGCCGCGGCTTCGCCGAATACGGTCGGTTATTGGGCAACGCGCCCGATACCATAAATGCCATGAATTTCAAGATTCCCAGCAAAAAGGAGATCAGGTACGCTTGGGCCGCCGGCGAGCCGGTCGTCACCACGGCGATTATCGTGGCGTGCGTGGCCGTGTGGCTGGTGGAGATCGTCACCCGTTACCTTATGCCCCCCGTATTCGCCGCAATCGTGAATTGGGGCATGGTCGCTCCGGTGCTTATGGTGCAGCGCCCATGGACGTGGCTGACATCCATGTTCCTGCATGCGCCAAGCGTGCTGCATATCCTGTTCAATATGCTGGCACTGTGGTCGGTCGGTCCGATGCTGGAACGTATGCTCGGCCATTGGCGTTTTCTGGCGTTCTACCTTATTTCCGGTTTTGGCGGAGCCGCGGGCTTGATGGTATGGGCTCGCCTGACCGGCGACTGGGGGACCGCCGCGTATGGCGCTTCCGGGGCGCTGTTCGGCCTGTTTGCGGCGATGCTGGTGGTGTTCCGACGTGTGGGCGCGGATATTCGATCGATGCTGGTGTGGATGGCGGTGAACTTCGCCATGCCGTTCGTGATGGGCGGCATCGCCTGGCAGGCGCATGTGGGCGGGTTCGTGACCGGCGGCGTGCTGGCCGCGCTGTTGACGGCGGCCGTTCCGGGAACGCGGGGCCGCTCGCTGACCTGGCGCATGGGCGTATTCGGTGGTGCCGTCGTGGTGGTGTTGGTGGCCGTGGTGCTACTGTGCGCGCCGTCGCGTCTGTTGTGACAGGTTCGACTGGTGGCAGGAGCCGCTTATCGCATATGAGGTTAGTTTCGATGCCCTGGCTGGTCTGAACGGCCGGGGCATTGCCGTATGCGCATTCGTACGGCGGTTGGAAACCACCGTCGCGTAATTACACACATGTAGTTTTCCACACCTGTGGAAAAGATTGTGGATAACCTGTGGGTAACTTGTGGGTAAGTGTGCTTTGGGTGTGGGTAACTGGTGGCCGGATAGTGGATAAGTGGTGGATAACATGTGGATAACTCGGTGTGGAAGTACAGAAAAGGCCTGAAACATAACGCTTCAGGCCTTTGTGGATAATGTGGATAACATCTATCCGACAATCATCGCCACCACATTGTCATAAGGAAGCCGATCATGATGATGACGAAACCAACGGCCAGATTCCACACGCCGATGGCCGGAATCGGGAACTTGCCGGTCAGGTAATAGGCAACGACCCAGATCAGGCCGATCACCATCAGCACACAGAACAGGGGAACGAACCAGCGCGGATTCGACTTGGTGCCCTTAATGGACTCTTCCACGCGCTTGGTGCTTTCCGCCTGACGAGCCATCATGCGCTGCATCTGCGGGGTCATCATGTTCTTATCCGCAGTGGCGTTCAGCACGGCCTCGACCTGATCCATATCGACACTGTAATCGTCTTCGGAAGCTCTATCCGTATCGTCATCGGCAGCGTCGTCGATGAGATCGGTCTGGTCGGTTGCGGACTGCAGGTCCTTCTGCTCCTCCGCACCGTTTGCTTGCAGTTCTTCGTCAGCCATCAGTATTTGCTCCATTCAAGTAGGCTAGAAGTTATCATAGTGGCTACACTCGAAAGCAGCGAATAAGGCTTGCCCTATATCTCAAAAGATGTATGCGCAGCATCCGTATTGCCGTCGAAAGGTCGTGTATGAGCAGGCACAGCACTAAACACGGTGTCAGGCGCTCTATGGTGGGCAGCGTCGCAGTGCTGGTCGTCGTGGCAATCACCGGCTACCTGTTCGTCACCAATCTACGCGTGAACCAAACCAGCACCGTCTCGTCCGACACGGCCGGATTGGTCGAACAACGTGTCAAACAGGTCAACACCCTGCAAAAAGAAGTGAACGCGCTCAGCAATGACGTGAACACCATGACCAAACTATCGACCAACGACAACGAGCCCAACAACAAAGACGACGGCGGAGACGCCAGCACCGTGATGCCGGCCGTGGAAGGCCCCGGCGTAACGGTCACCCTGGATGATTCGCCGATGTGGAAACAGGCGGTGGACTCATCCGGGTCGTCGGCGGACATCGACAAATACGTGATCCACCAGCAAGATATCGAAGCTGTGATCAACGCCCTATGGGAAGGCGGCGCCGAATACATGAAGGTCATGGACCAGCGTGTGCTGTTCAACTCGGCGGTCATGTGCTCAGGCAACGTCATCTCACTGCACGGCAAAAAATACTCGCCGCCATTCACCATCTCTGCCATCGGCAATCCGGACGATCTCATCCAGGCTTTGGACGCTTCGCCTACCATTAAGATCTACAAGCAATACGTGAGCGCCTTCGGTCTTGGCTGGAAGGTCGACCGGAAGAAGAACCTGCATTTCGATCAGTGCGCCAAGCTGCTGCAGCCATTGAAATACGCGAAGGCGGTAGGCGGCAGCCAGGAATCGGAATCGACGGACACCAACACGGCAAAGGGAGACGACGACCAGTGAAGCATGGAGCACAGCCGCAAGCACAACGCCGACCCGGCATCATGCGCCAGCTTATGGGCATAATAGCGGAGATACTCATCACCCTGGCCGTGATATGTGCCCTATACATCGCATGGCAGATATGGTGGACCGGCGTGCAGGCGGAACGCGTGCAGGCGCAGACCCGCGAACAGACCAGCTGGTCCGACCCGGCTTCGGCAGCCAACGCGAAAATCGCCCAGGCACAGCAGGAAGACGCCCCCGTACAGCCGGAAAGCGCCAACTACGGCGATCTGGTGGCGCAAATCTACATTCCACGCTTCGGCCAGAACTGGGAACGCAATATCGTAGAAGGCACCGACGCCGCACAACTGGCTCGGCACGGACTCGGCCACTACACGGACACGCAGATGCCCGGGCAGGTAGGCAACTTTGCCGTGGCAGGGCACCGCAACGGCTACGGCCAGCCGCTGGGAGACGTGGACAAGCTCCAGACCGGCGACCCGATCATCGTGCGTTCGCAGGATTACTGGTACGTATACACCTACACCAAATACAAAATCGTGTCGCCCAAAGACACCGAAGTCATCGCCGCGAACCCCGAAAACCCGGGAGCCGCCGCAACAACACGCATGATCACCCTGACCACATGCGAACCCAAATACAGCACACCGACCAGCCGATGGATCGTATGGGGCGAACTGAAATACTGGGCGAAAGTAGCCGACGGCATGCCACAGGAACTCGCCACCACCGGCAACGACGGCACAGTGAAATTCGCCGCCAACTCCACCGCATACCTCTCCCCGGCAGCCAAAATGGGCTCCCTCGCCCCCTACGTGCGCGGAGCGCTCCTCGCCTGGCTCATCTTCTTCATCGCGGCCGCAGTGGCCTGGCAGTGGCCGGCGATACGCGCCATCAGGCAAGGTGAGCGCCCACAGCCCGACGCGAGCATCTACGGCACGCTGATGCGACTCCAACCGGGCGTGCTGCCCATCCGAATCCTACTGACGGCACTGCTGCTGTTCGCCGCCGCGGCATCACTGTTCGAATGGGGCTTCCCCTGGGCAGCGTCCCACATACCCATCATGCAGCAAATGAGCAACTACGTCGCATTGAACTAGTCGGCACACCGCCCGCACGCCCGCACACCAGCCGTCAAACCAAGCTTCCCAAAGGAGACACCATGACCGATTCGGCACGCATCCTCGTGATCGACAACTACGATTCCTTCGTCTACACCATCGTCGGCTACCTCAAGACGCTCGGCGCCACCGTAGACGTGGTACGCAACGACGCCATCGACCCCAGCGACGAAACCGTGACCGCGGACTACGACGGCGTACTGATCAGCCCCGGGCCGGGCGCACCCGCCGAATCCGGCGCCAGCGAAGACATGATCCGCCTATGCGCCACACAGAACAAGCCGATGTTCGGGGTCTGCCTCGGCCTGCAGGCGCTCGCAGAGGTGTATGGATGCACCGTCAGCCATGCGCCGACGATCATGCATGGCAAAACCAGCCCGGTAGAGCATGTGGACGATGAGATCTTCGCAGGCATCGCCAATCCGATGACCGCCACGCGCTACCATTCGCTGGCCGTGGAACCGGACTCCGTGCCGGACACGCTGGAAGTGACCGCATGGACGCAAGGCGACCATATCGTGCAAGGCATTCGCGTGAAGAACAAGCCGATGTACGCCGTGCAATTCCACCCCGAATCGGTGATGACCGAAGGCGGGTACCGTCTGCTGGCGAACTGGCTGGCCGTGTGCGGGCAGACCACTGCAGTGGCCAATGCCGCAGGGCTTAAGCCGCGCGTCAACAAATAACGCCGATACGGCACCTATACGGCGCCATAGCACGCCGATATGAGTGATGCCGCCTGTTCCTCTATGGAAACAGGCGGCATCACTCATACCGGCCTTTTTTGCGATTCTACATTGCAGCGATTGGAATCAGCTGTTGGAATTGCCGTTCGTAGTGCCCGGAGTCGTGCCGCCGCCAGTGCTGCTCGACTTCGTGGTCAACGTGATGGTGGTGCCCTTATCGGCCTCACCGGAAGCCGGATTCTGGCCGATCACCTGATCGGTCTCATCGGTAGACCCCTGCTGCTTCACCGTGAACCCCAGCGATTCCAAGATCTGCTTGGCGCTGGAGAACGTCTGCCCGGTGACATTGGGAACCGTGACCTTCGGCGTGGGCTCCTTGCCCTTGGAGATCGTGATGGTGATCGTGGAACGTTGCGCCACCGACGTACCGGAATTAGGATTCACGCTGATCACCATGTTCTCGGCCACCGAATCGGAATATGCCTCTTCGGTGATCACACTGAACTGAAGGCTCTGCAAGGACTTGATGACGGCATCCTTGGTCTGGCCGGCCAAGCCGTCCGGCACCTTGGTCATGCCTGAGGAGACGAACAGCAGAATCGACGTGCCCTTGGGCTGCGACGTGCCGGCGGCGGGATCGGTGCGAGTCACCTTGTCCTTGTCCACTGTGGCGCTGTCTTCGGAGTTCACACTGGTCTGCACCTTGAACCCATACGATTCGAGCCTATTGCGCGCCTCACTTTGGCTTAGTCCCTTCACATCGGGAATCTGGGCGTTCTGCGGGCCCGCGGAGAACCACACCTTGATCAGGGAACCCTTCTTGGCCTTGGCACCACCGGCCGGATTCTGCTTGGTGAACGTGCCGGCAGGCTCGGTGGAATCGTTGTCGGTCATGGCCTTGAACTCGAATCCGGCGGCTTCTATAGCGGCCTCCGCGCGATCCTTGGTCATGGACGAGGTGATGGTCGGTACGGTGACCATCTGCTCCGTCTTCGACTTGCTTGGATTCAGCAGGAACCACGCGCCGGCAATCACGCACAGCAGCACGATCACGCCGATCACCGAACCGATGATGATCTGCTTCTTGCGCTTGGCCTTAGCCGCCTGGGCGCGTTGCGCCGCACGGGTCTGCGCCAGCGTATTCGACGGCGAAACCTGCTGGAACTGGCCTGTCACCGGATTGAACGCCTGGGTTGCGGTCCCGCTTTCCCCCTGGTTTAAGGCAACGGTGGCAGCATCCTGTTCGGCCTGCTTGCGCGCCTTCATATTGGTCAGATCGGTGAGCGGGTTGAACGCGGCCGCAACCGGTTCGCCGCCGTTCATAAAGGTGAGGATGTCCTGCTTGAACTCGGTGGCCGTGGCATAGCGGTTCTGACGATCCTTGGCCATGGCCTTGGCGCAGATCGAATCCCACATCTTCGGCAGTCCGGGCACCACCGCGGAAGGCGGGGTCGCCACTTCGGACACATGCTGGTATGCGATAGCCACCGCCGAATCGCCGGTGAACGGCGGCTTGCCGGTCAGCATCTCATACAGCACGCAACCGGCGGAATACAGGTCGGAACGCATATCCACGGTCTCGCCGCGCGCCTGCTCGGGGGAGAGGTACTGCGCGGTGCCGACCACGCCCTGAGACTGGGTCATGGTGGCAACGGAGTCGTCCAATGCGCGGGCGATGCCGAAATCCATCACCTTCACGGCACCCTGATCGGAGATCATGATGTTCGCCGGCTTGATGTCACGATGGATCACGCCCATGCGATGCGAATACTCCAACGCGCTGAGCATGCCCAGCATCACCTGTGCGGCGTCGCGTTGCGACAACGGCCCGTTCACACGGATGATGTCACGCAGGGTCTGACCCTTCACATACTCCATCACCAGATACGGCAGGCGTTCGGACTGGCCGTTCTCATCGGTGACCATCTCCTCGCCGGAATCGTAGATGTTCACGATATTCGCGTTGTTCATCTGGGCGACGGAATGCGCTTCACGGCGGAAGCGGGTCAGGAAGATCTCATCGTTCGCCAGATCGGCGCGCATAATCTTAATGGCGATTGTGCGGCCGAGACGGGTGTCAAGGCCGACGTGCACTTCGGCCATGCCGCCGCGCCCGATGAGCTGGCCTATCTGATAGCGGCCGTTGGCCAGAGAAGAGGGCATGTTCATTGCTGCTCCTTCCAAAGATTATGTTTAGCGGGGGCGGAAGTGATGATGGATGGCAGATGCGGCGTGCTGGAAATCCTGCGCGGCATGCGCCCCGAGACGATGGTCGCCTCGTTGAGCTCGGTCTGCTGGTCGAGCAGTCGGCGTTCGATGCGGGCCAGGGTGCGGGAGACTACCAGCGCATCGGCAGGGCGGTCACGCGGATCCTTGGAAAGCATCGACATGATGAACTCACGCAACTGGAAATCCACGGCATCGGGCAACGGCGGCACTGTGTCGTTGACGTGCGCCGCGGCGATATCGACAGGCGTGGCACCGGTGAATGGGCGATGCCCGGCGATTCCCTCGTAGGCGACGACGCCCAGCGAGTAGATGTCGGACTGCGGTGTCGCCTGCTCGCCCTGCGCCTGCTCGGGCGAGATGTATTGCGCGGTGCCGACCACCATGCCGTCCTGAGTGATCTGCTCCTGATTGGTGGAATAGCTCACTCCGAAATCCGTGATTTTGACGTCGCCATTGCTGCCGACCATGATGTTCGCCGGCTTGACGTCACGGTGCACCACACCATGGCTGTGCGCCACGAACAATCCTCGGGCCGTCTGGATAAGGATCGGCAGCAGCTGCAACGGATCCATACCGCCCGGATACTCGTGGTACAGATCAGCCAGCGACTTCGACGGCACATATTCCATAATGAGGAAGCCGATGCCGTCATGCTCGTAGTATTCAAACAGCGCGGCGATATTCGGATGCGCAAGATTGGCGGAATTATGCGCTTCCGCACGCAGACGGCGCAGTTTGGCCTCGGCGTTGGTGATGTCGGAACGCAACGCCTTGATGGCCACCGGGCGGTTCAGCTGGATATCCCAGCCCTTCCATACTTCGCCCATACCGCCTTGCGCGAGTCGTGCATCGAGACGGTATCGGCCGTGAATGAGTCGTCCTTCAACGAGTTTCATTGCTGCATCGCCTCCTGAATCATGGAACGGAAAATCGGGCTGGCCGCGTCAACACCATACCCGGTGGTGTTATGCACCACTACGGCTACGGCGATCTTCGGATCATCAGCCGGGGCGAAGCCCATCACCCAGCCGTCGATGGCATTGTTCGCAACACCGATCTGCGCCGTACCGGTTTTCGCGGCTACGCTGACGCCGCTGGGAGCCAACGACGGCGAATCCTTCGTAACCACCGATTTCATCATGGTGGTGAGCTTGCTAGCGGTATCGGAACTGAACGCGGTGCTCATCACCGAGGATTTGGTTTCGCTCAGCACGGAAAGATCATTGGCGCGTACGCGATCCACCAACGTGGGGTGCATAAGCTTGCCGCCGTTGGCGATGGCCGAGGCGATCATCACGTTCTGCAACGGCGTTTCGGTCACATCGCCCTGCCCGATGGATGCCAGAGCAAGCTTGTCTTCGGTCATGGACGAGGGGAACACCGAAGCGGTGGCCTTCATCGGCGAGCCGGTCGACGACGTGCCGTCGATCACAACCGAACTGCCGAAACCAAGCTTGGTGGCCTGTTTGGCGATCGCCTCCTGACCGAGGCTTACGCCCAGCTGGGCGAACGCCGTGTTGGAAGAGTAGGCGAGAGCATCCTCGAGACTGATCTTGCCATTGGAACCGTTGGCCTGCCATTCCACGTTGGTCAGCTGTGTGACGGTACCGGGCAGCGTATATCCGGCACCGGCCGGAATCTGCGTGTTCGTATCGTATTTGCCGCTTTCCAACGCCGCGGCGGCCACCACGGTTTTGAACGTCGAGCCGGGTGGGAACAGCTGGCTGGTCACATTGTTCACCATGGGGCTGGACGCGGATTGCGTCAGTCGGGCATAGTTTTCGTTCAACGTCTTGTTGTTGTGCGAGGTCAGCTCGTTCGGATCATAGCTGGGCGTCGACGCCATGGCCAGAATGCGGCCGGTCTTGACCTCCATGGCCACTGCGGCGCCGGACTGGGAGCCTAGTGCCTGGTAGGCTGCGTTCTGCAGCTTCGAATCGATGGAGGTTTCGATGGTGGCGCCCTTCGCCTCCGAACCGGTGAGCACCGATTTGATGCGCTGCCAGAACAGCGAATCGGATTCTCCCGACAGCAGCGAATTACGCGACGCCTCAATGCCACGGTCGGCACGCTGGCTGATGGAGAAGTAGCCGGTCACGGGCGCATACAACGGTCCGTTCGGGTAGGAGCGCTGGAATTTGAACGCATCGTTCGTCGCATCGGATTTGGCCATGATGGCGCCGTCGGACGTGAGAATGAACCCACGTTGGGTACCGTACTCGTGGTACAGCGCACGCACGTTGCGCGGGTCGGCATTCAGCTCGTTGGCTCGGATCGCGGTGATAATCGACGAGGAAAGCCCCAGAATGGTGAACAATACGATTACCGCGACGAACAATTGGCGCAGCATCTTGTTCATGATTGCGCACCTCCCTTTGCCCTGCGAGCGGTTTTGGATGCGCGTTCGGCTTCCCGTTCCTTCAATTCACGATCGCGCAGCGCGGCAAGCGCCTCATGCTGGAACGTTTCGGAAAGCGTCTCGGGAGCGGGCTTGTTCGCGGCGTTCGAAATGATAATCAGCAGTGTCGCCAACAGGTAGTTGGCGACCATGGACGAGCCACCTGCCGCCATATACGGCAGCGTAAGGCCGGTCAGCGGAATCACCAGCGTAATGCCGCCGACCACGGTGAACACCTGGAACGCCATGGTGAACACCAGGCCGGAGGACAGCAGCTTGCCGAAACCATCCTTGACCTTCATGGCGGTGATGAATCCCGAGGCGATGATGATGATATACAGCAGCAGAATGCCGAAACAGCCGACCAGACCGAATTCCTCGCCCAACGAGGCGTAAATGTAATCGGAATTGGCGAACGGCGTAAGATACGGATGCCCCTGGCCCAGGCCGGTGCCGAACAGGCCGCCGGAAGCCAGACCGAACAGGCCTGTGACGATCTGATAGGACCCGCCGACGGCACGGTTGTACAACGTGTTGTCGAACGGATGCAGCCATGCCTCTACGCGTGCGCCGACATGGCTGAACAGCGAGGACGCCGCGACCGCTCCGGCGGCGAATGCAACGCCGCCGATCACAATCCAGCTGGCACGGCCCGTCGCCACATACAGCATCGAGACGAACATGGCGAAGAACATCAGCGACGTACCCAGATCATGCTGCAGCACCAGAACGCCCATCGAGGCGATCCACACGATGATGATCGGGCCAAGATCGCGGATTCGAGGCAATTGCAGGCCAAGAATCTTCTTGCCTCCGACAGCCAGCTGGTCGCGATGGTCGAACAGGTAGGCCGCGAAGAAGAACGCAAGGAACAGCTTGGCGAATTCACCCGGCTGCAGGGAGCCGAGACCGGGGATGCGGATCCAGATGCGCGCGCCGTTGATATTCTGGCCGAGCACGGGAAGCATGGGGGAAAGCAGCAACACCAGGCCGACCACCATGCTGACATAGGAGAACCTGCGCAGAATACGGTAGTCGCGCATGGCCACGATCAGTATCGAACTCAACACGATTGCCAGACAGACGAACATCAGCTGCCGTGTGGCGACATCGGTGTCGTGCTCATGATCGATACGGGCGATCATCACCGTGCCGAGCCCGGTCAGCAGCAGTACGCAAGGTTGGATCACCTGACTTGCATACGGCAGGAAATGCAGCACCAGCCCCCAGAACACCAGCGACAGTGCGACGACCAGGCCAAGCAGCACCGCGAAATTCGTGGGTATGGTGCTGCCGGTGCGGGCGAATAGCTGGAAAAAGGCCATGCCGCAGATAAGAAAAGAGAACAGCAGCAGTGAAAGCTGGCGAAGACGGCGCATGATCATTGCTTGTCCTCGCTCTGCTTGGAGTTGGTCGAGCCGCTATTGCCGGTAGTGCCGCTCGAATCGTTGCACTGCGATGAATCCTTTGCGCCGCCCTTCGAAGCGTCGCCGGAATCCTTGGAATCGCCGGAATCCTTGGTGCTGTTCAGCTTGTCGTTCTCGCTGCGCAAATACTTCACATGCGCCCGCGCCTCGTCGAGATTGTCGCGCGTAATGCCTTCGGTGAGTTCGTCGCGCCATGTCTGCGGAAGATCACTGGTGTTTATCGACGTGCGCTCCACCTCGTGAGACAGGCTGAACCCGAAAATATTCGTGGGAACGCCTTGGAAAATCGCCACTTTGCCGTTGGATTCGCCAACATAGTAGCGGGTTTGGCTCCACCGGTAGGTGGCATACCCTGCGCCCGCGCCGGCGAGCAGCAGCACCAGAATGGCAATGATCACGGTAATGCGCCTGTTGCGCTTATGCTTATGCGCGGTCTTGCGCTGCTTCTCCTGCTGGACCTCGATGGCTTTGGCCACCTGCGGGTCATTGGGGTCGGAAGACAACGCGCCATCGGCCTTCTGCACGATGGGAATCTCACCGGTATCAGGCGTGGATAGCGTGCTTTCCTCTTCGCGCGCCGCCGAAGGATGCGCGAGTTTCGGCTTGTCATCGTCGTCGTGATGCGCCTTACGCGCCTCGGAGGATTGCATCAGCGCCGCGGCACGCTGCGCGGGGGATCCTTCGTCGCGCAAGGCCGGAGCCGCAGCCACCGGTTCGTTGACGATATCCGCAATGGGTTCGAGACTGGAGCTCGCCGCGCCGCCGACAAGCGGGGTCTGATGCGGCAGGTCGAACGCATGCACGTCAAGAGCCAGGGTCGCATCCGCAATCACAGCCGTGACGTTATCGGTGCTTCCCGCACGCAACGCCATGCTCACCAAATGCTGCGCGCATTCGGTCAGATTCGACATGGACAACAAAGCGTCGGCAATGGTGGAATTCTCCAGCACGCCGCACAAGCCATCCGAGCACAACAACCAACGATCGGCAGGATGCGCCTTCAGCACGGCGATATCGGGATGCGGGTCGATATCGAAATCGCCGAGCACGCGCATCACCACATTGCGCTGCGGATGGTTCTTCGCCTCCTGCTCGGTGATGCGGCCGGTATTAATCAGATGCTGGACATAACTATGATCCTGGGACACCTGGCAGAGTGCACCGTCACGCAGCAGATACGCGCGGGAGTCGCCGATATGGGAGAGCACCCAGTAATCGTCCACCAGAGCGACGGCGGTCACCGTCGTACCCATGCCGGAAAGCTTGCGCTCATGCCTCGCCTTGCCGACAATGGCGTCATGCGCCGCCATGACGGACGTCTCCATCATCGAGGCGATCGCGGCGACATCCTGCTCGCGATCCTCACGCTCGATATGCGCCAGCGACCGGATGGCGATAGTGGATGCCGTATCGCCTCCGGCATGGCCGCCCATACCGTCGCAGATGGCCACAAGATGCTCGCCGGCAAAAGAGGAATCCTGATTGTTCGCACGCACCGTGCCAACGTCGGACACGGTAGTGGAATATAGGAACAGTTGGCTCGTCGCAGCGGGGGAAGCCTGCTGCAATGGCAGGGTCTGCTGGGTGTCGTCAGTCATGCGCGTATCACCTCAGCTCGAAGGTCGTAGCACCGATGCGTACCGGCATGCGTGGCGGAAGAATCGTCGGAACGTTAAGACGCTGATCGTTGACGATAGTGCCATTGGTCGAACCGAGATCCTCGATGACCCACTGCCCGGATGCCGCATCAGGGTATATGCGGGCATGGTGCGAGGAAACGAATTCATCGTCCAACACCACGGTATTCGACGCGGAACGCCCCATGGTGATCGCCTCGCCGTTGAGAGGAATGGACGAGCCGGCCAACGGCCCGTCGATAATCACCAGCAGTGTGGGTTCGTTGCCGGAAGCCGTTGGGCGCGGTGAGGAGACATTCGACCGTTGCGGTTCCGCCATGGCATTGGCTGTGGCGGAAGACGCCTGATGGGCGCGACGTTTCCGGCGCTGGCGCGAACGGGATGGGCGCGGGCTGAACGATTCGATGTCCTTGCGCAGGGACCGCACGGCAAGCCATGCGAACACCCATAACAGGATTAGAAAACCATATTTCAGCAGCGCAAACGTAAGTTCAGTCATACTAAGGCCTTGACGTCAGCGGCATCACTCCTGTTCCTGAGACGAAGCCCAGTAGAGGATGCGGGTACGGCCAATGGTGATGGTGTTGCCGTCCAGCAATGTGGCGGCGGGAACCTGATGGCCTTCGACATACGTTCCGTTGGTGGAACCCAGATCGCGGGCGATCACACCGTTGGGCGTGACGTCGATTTCCAAATGCTTGCGGGAAATGCCCGGGTCGTCGATAACGATGTCGCAGCCGGAGCCACGACCCAGAATCGTCTTCTCCTTAGTGAGCAGATACTGGCTGCCATTGATCTCCAGCAGCGGGCAATCCTGGCTCTGCTCGTCAGTGGTGACGGGAACGGCGTTGCCTTGCACGGATGCTGCGGTGAGCTTGAAACTTCCCTTGGCGAGATCGAGATCCTCCTCGAAAATCACCACAACAGGACCCACGAATGCATAATGCTGGCTGCGCGCATAATTGGTGAGGTTATCGGCAAGCTCATCTGCGAGCGTTTCGCTGCCCCACTGTTCGATATGGTCGAAGTCGGGTGTACTCAGCTTAAAGCGATACTCATTCGGGGCGACTGTACGGTCGCGGCCCACGGGCATGGCCTCGTTGTCAATCTCACGTTCCAGTGCGCTGGATAGGTCCACAGGTTGCAGGTCTTTGGAGCCGAACTTCGAGAACACTCCATTCACTGCGCCTTCCACGCTTTTCTCAAAACGGTCGAGAACGCTCATAGTCATCCCTTTCTATATCTTTCACCAGTGTACGCAATGGGCGCAACAGGTGCTAATTAATACGTTGAGGAATTGTGATTTTTTGCCAATGGTTCGGTGGATTCCATGCTTGAAACGTTGCAGGCAGTCCGGGAATCGGGGAAGAACAGGCAGTCGTGGCCGACCTGGCGAAAAGAGCGGAAAATAGCCGTTTCTCTTCGGAAAATGCGGGTGTTTCGCACGATAGGAGAGACCTGATAGGTAAGGTGGGGGTTATGAATGAGCAAGCGATTGACGAATACCCCCGTTTGAAGGCCCGAACCCTGCGTTTCACCTGCGGCGCCCCGCGTTCCGCGCAGGCGATAGGCGACGGTACGCGCGCCCTGTTCCTCCGTTCGGATGGGCCGGAAGACACCGTAACCAGCCTATGGATGAGCTGGTTTGACGATGCGGGTCAGCATCACGAGACGCTGATCGCCGACCCGCGTGTGCTGCTGGGCTCCAACGCGGACAGCGAGAACGTGCCAGCCGAGGAACGCGCCCGCAGGGAGCGTGCGCGTGAAGGCGGCTCCGGCATCGTCAGCTATTCGGTGGACGAGACGGGTTCACGCGTGGTGTTCACGCTGAACGGCCGACTGTTCCTGGCTGAACTGGGCAATGTATGTAGCGCGGATAGCGCAGACAATGCGGGCGACGGCAAAGCCTCGGTGCGCGAACTGTGCGCCGGGCGTCTGAGCGTCGAAGCCGGCACCGCACCCGTGCTCAACCCACGCATCAGCCCAGACGGCGAGCACGTGCTCTACACCACCGGCGAACGACTGCAACTGGTAAGCATCCGCGAATGGAAGGATGCCGACAACGGCGAAGCCGACGGCAACGTCACCCTGCTGACCGCCAGCGTCGAAGCGGACGATGACGATGACAACGACGATACCGTATTGTCCGATTCGGCCGAATCGGACAACCAGGGTGCGCAAACCGGCACGCACGAAGTCGCCAACACCTGGAAAGTCGGACTCGCCGAATTCGTAGCCGGAGAGGAAATGGACCGATACGACGGCTTCTGGTGGGGGCCGGATTCGCGCCAGATCATCGTCGAATCCTTCGACACTGCGCCCGAACCGATGTGGTACATCAGCGACCCCGCCAACCCAGGCAATCCAGCATCCGGACGCCGCTACCCGCGTGCACTGACCGCCAACGCCGACGTACACCTCGACCTGCTGCGACTCGACTTCGACGATCAGGGCCGTCACTCCATCGTTGCATTCCACGAAATCGAATGGGACCGCGAAGCCTACGAGTACGTGGCGCGCGTGGTATGGCAGAAGAACCGCTGCCCGCTGCTGCTCGTGCAAAACAGGCGCCAGGACCACGATCAGGTACTTGCCGTAGACGACAACGGCGCAACCTACCTGCTGGAAGAACATGCGAACGGCCAGTGGATCGACATCGTCGACGGACTGCCCGCACTCACCGACGACGGGCGACTCGTATGCGCGCTGAACGACATGGAAGCGAACACGAATCGACTGACCGTGGACGGCAAAGCCTTCACCCCGGTCGGATGGAACGTGCGCAGCGTGCTGGATGTGACCGATGGCGACGTGCTGTGCGTGGTGCAGCGTGATCCGGAGCTCGCGCCCGACGTGCCGGAAGCATGGCAGGAGACCGCGGAACTGCATGACGCCCGATGCCATGATGTGGTCAGCATCGATTACAACGGCAACGTGCAACCCCTGGTGGGAGAGCCCGGCGTATGGACCGCGTCACGCGGCATGCGCGGCGAAGTGGTCAGCGGCGGCATGATGGGCACGAATGCGACCACCATGATCCACGTGGCGCACCTGCCCGCAGTCCAAATGTCCGATTCTGGAGAATCGGACATCCAGACATCCCCCCAAGACTCCCAGATGTCCGATTCTCCCGAAAAGGACATCCCTACGCCATCCAATGTTGCTCAGATGACCGATTCGGCCGAATCGGACACCAGTGGTGCCTCCGATTCAGCACGCATGACCGATTCTGGAGAATCGGACATCCAGACGGGTGCAGAACAGGTATGGATGACCGATTCGGCCGAATCGGACACTCGGGATGTGGCGGCAGTGATCACCAGCAACGCCGCCGACCCAGGGTTCCTCCCCAACACCAGCTTCGCCACCCTGCCCGGCGAGCATCATCTGCTTGCCGCCATCACCATGCCAAGCGAAGCCAGCCCCTACGCGCATGCAGCCACCCTGCCCGTTCTGGTCAAACCGTATGGCGGCCCCGGCTTCCAGCAGGTCGTGTTCCGTTCGTCCTTCTACTGGGACGCGCAATGGTGGGCCGATCAAGGCTATATCGTATTGACTGCGGACGGTCGCGGCACTACCGGTCGAGGCCCCAAGTGGGATCGTGAGATGTTCGAGGATATGAAGGGCGTCTCGCTCGCCGACCAGATCGAAGCGGTGAAGGCGTTGCCGCAGCTGGATTGGGAGAACGGCCCCAAGCCCGACCTTGACAAGGTGGCGATTATCGGCTGGAGCTTCGGCGGATTCCTCTCCGCGCTCGCGGTCCTCGACGCGCCCAACGTGTTCCATGCCGCCTGCGCCGGCGCCCCGCCCACTGACTGGACTCTGTACGATACCCACTACACGGAACGCTACCTGGGGCTCGATCCGGCCGTCTACGAACGCAACTCCATCATCGCCGACGCGCCGCGCCTCACCCGCCCGCTCATGCTTATCCACGGTTTTGCGGACGACAACGTCACCATCGCACACAGCCTGCGGTTGAGTCAGGCGCTGATGGCGGCCGGTCGCGAGCACACGTTCCTGCCGCTCACCGGCATCACGCATATGACCAACGACGAAACCGTGGCGGAGAACCTGCTGTTGCTGCAACGCGATTTTCTACGCAAGGCGCTCGCTGACTGATTCGCCGAATGGCTGCGGGCTGGCTGTGGGCTGGTTTATGAATCGGACTGGTGAACCGGATTGCAGGCCGGCCTGCTGGCTGAGTGCGAGTCGGCCTGCGACTGATGGGAGACGATTATGGAAGTGACCCTGCTCAAGGAGAACGATTACGCCGAAACCATGGCGAATACCGTCAAGCCGGCGCTTAAGGCATGTCTGACCGAAGGGCGTTTCGATCCCTCGCCCGTTGAACGCGGCGCGGGGATCAGGCCGTTGGGTGGGACCTTGCACTATCTCGCCTATGATGCCGCAAAGTTCGACGCGGAAAACAATCAGGGCGCTTCCGCCGGATTCCGCGGTTGCATCGTGTTGAGCCACGGGTTCACCGAGTTCGCCGAAAAATACGATGAAATGGTCTGGTATTTCCTGCTCGCCGGGTATTCGGTGTGTGCGATCGATCATCGTGGGCATGGCGCCTCCGCGCGCGACACGGATGACCGGTGCAACGTGTGGATCGACGATTGGCGTAGGTATGCGGCCGATCTTGCGGGATTCGCCGAAACCGTGGGACAGGAATACGCGAACGGCCAGCCGCTGTACCTGTACTGCCATTCGATGGGCGGCGGCATCGGCGCTGCGGTGCTCGAACAGCATCCCGCTTTGTTCGACAAGGCGGTGCTTTCTTCGCCGATGATCGCCCCGCAGACCGGCATGCCGCTGTGGCTGGCCCGGCCGCTGGTCGGTGCGCTATGCGGCTTGGGGTTGGGGCGCAGGCCTGTATTCGGCAAGAAGGATTTCGATCCGTCCGCGCCTCTTGATCTTGATGAAAACCCGGGTGCCAGCGAGCCGCGTGAACGCTATTTCCGCCGGTTGCGGTGCAACAATGTGGCGTACCAGACCTATAAGCCCGCATTCCAGTGGGTGCGTCAGGCGTTGAAGCTCAGTCGTGCCATACTTGCGCCAAATGCGTGCGGCAGTATCGAAACGCCGATCCTGCTGTTTCAATCCGGGCGTGACGTGTGGGTGCTCAACGAGCCGCAGGACAGGTTCGTCGAGCGTGTGCGCGCGGGTGGAAGCCCGATCGAAAAAGTCCGGTACGACGATTCGCTTCATGAGATCTTCTCCATGCCGAACGCGATACTCGGACCTTACGTTGAGCGGATTCTTGATTTTTTCGATACTCCGGCACCAAGCCTGTAGCAGGGATTGGGGCAGTCTCGGCGGGCCTGTGATAGGGCATGGTGGTGAGGTTGGGACCTGGCCTGCGGCAGCATGATCGACGCAGGTAATCTGCACGTCGCGCGCCTTGCATACAGTGGAGGGCTAAATAGGGGGTATACCCCTCTATCGCAGGTGTTTTGTATCGCTTGTATCGTTCGTCTGAGCACGAAGAGAAGGGAATCTTATGCAATCGGCGAAAACACATCACCATAGCATTGCGGCGGCAGCGGTCGCATTGGTTGCTGCATGCTCGATGCTTCTTCCGGCTGGGGTTGCATCGGCCGCGCAGGCTCCGGGGCTAAGCGTTAAGCAGGGCGCCGGTTATACCGCTACGAAGATCTCGCATCCGAACGCCGGTCTTGGCGAGAACGACGGCATCGTCAACGTGGACGCCAACGGCACGCCTACCGCCGCCGACGCGGATGCGGATCGTGGCCAGAATTATTCGTGGGCGTCCGTTGGCTATGGTGACTGGATGTATGTGGGCACGTGCTATTCGGCCATGGGCAGTACGCTTAAACTGATGGCCAGCAAGATGGGCACCACCTACAGCAAACTCAAGGCGGCACTTGATGTGGCGTTCAATGGTGAACTGTTCCTCGACAACGGCGAGAATCGCAGTCTGCTGCTGAAGATCAACACCGCTACCGGCGAAGTCAAGATCGTGGCCATGCCGGTGCAGAAATCCTTGGGCGACGACGTCAATGTGAACGGGTATCGTGCGGCCATCGAATTCCACGACAAGCTGTATTTCTCCGCGGCCGCCACCGGCAAACCGTACCTGTTGGAGGTCGATCCGGCAACCGACGCGACCAAGATCGTCTACCAGTCCTCGCCACTGTCTCCGGCAGCCCAGAAGAAGGGCTACTCAGTCGGCATTCGCGGTCTTGCGGTGTTGGGCAACCAGCTTGTCGCCAGCATGATCGGTGATGACGGGGCTTACATCGTAGCTTCCTCGGATCCTTCCCAAGGCAAGGATTCGTTCAAGGTGATCGCCACGCAGAAGGATCTGCTCGACTATCCGGCATGCAGCTACGCCGATAACATCTTCGGCGGTGCGATCTGGGACATGACCGTATTCAATGGAAAACTGTACATTTCCGTTGTCACCGGCCGCGCGGGCACCAAGCAGTCGTTCGCGCTGTTCCGCGGCGAGCAGACCAACGACGGCAGCTGGAAGTACACGCCGCTGGTAGGCAGCCCGAAGGACGGCGCCCGCTACGACTATGGTTTTGGTGCCACCCGTTCCGGTGCGGCCAATCTGGTGGTGTATAAGAACCATCTGTATATCGGAGGTTATAACGATCCGATGGTGGCTTTGCCGGATGCGCTCAACGGCAAGTTCGAAAACCTGTACAACGACATGGCCAACCCGGTCAACTTGTGGCGTATGGATGTGGACGAGAACTTCGAACTCGTGGCAGGCGAAGATAACAATAAGTACTTCGGCAATCCGATCGGCACCATCGACGGTGAGACCATGCGGGCCGGTCTTGCCGCGGAAAGCGATACGAGCCGCCACCTCAACCAGTACGTATGGCGTATGCAGTCGTATGACGGCAAGATGTATGCCGGCACCTTCGATATCAGCGACCTGTCCTACCCGGTGACCCAATTCGCCAACGGCGACATCCTCCACCGCACTCCGGAGCAGTGGAAGAAGCAGATCGAATACATCAAGAAGTTCCTTGAGGAGATCAAGGGCGACGGTTCCTCATCCGCGAACGCCTCTGCGGATGCCAAGGCCGGCATCGCCACGCAAAGCGCCGAATCCGATGCCTCCAATGGCGAGATCGCCAAGCTGGAGCGGATGGAATCCCTGATGGGCTCCATGCAGGAGGATCTGAACGCCAAGCAGACCGACGCGAATGCCGATGGCATCGCCACGCTCTCCGCAGACAGCTATACGCTCGAAGACCGCATCCGATTCCAGACCATGCTTGAGGAACTGCTCAAGATCTACGAGTCCATCAAGCCCATGCTGCCGGATTCCGTCACCAGCGAGCTTGACAAATGGCTCAACCAGGAGAACGTCGACAACTTCGGCTACTTCGTGAACGTGTGCAAATACCTGCGTTCCGCAACGTCCGACAAGCGCGGCTGCGACCTGGTCGTCACTGCGGACGGCGTGAACTTCCAGACCATCACCCGTAACGGTTTCGGCGATAACAACAACCATGGTCTGCGCGTCTTTGCCGTGACCAATTCCGGGTTGAGCGTCGGCACCGCCAATCCGTACCACGGCACGCAGATCTGGAATCTGAACGACGGTACGACGGTGACTAGCGCCACGCTGAGCGCCGGCAATGCGTTCACCTACGATAAGTACGATGCTGCATCCAAGCGGCAGAATAGCGCCGGTCTGAACGTCGGCATCAACTTCAACGGCAACACCGTAAGCGATGTGCAATATGACTACGCGTCGCTCACCGCAGGCAAGGATTACGTTGTGGACGCGGATGGATCCGGCATCAGCCTGACCAGCACGTTCCTCAATGCGCAAAAGACCGGAAGCACAGGCTCTGTGACCGTCTTCTTCAACCGTGGTGCACGCGTGAAGTTCACGGTGACGATTACAGACGGCACGCCATCCACGCCACAGCCGTCGCCGAGCCCGGCAGCGCCAAGCAAGCCGGCGGCCGACAAGGCAGACAAGACCAGCGCCGGCAAGACCGACGGCACTACTGCCAACACCGGTTCCGCCGTATTTGGTGTGGCGTTTGCCGCTGCAGTACTGGTACTTGCGGCTGGCGTAATGCTGAAGCTGCGTCGCCGTGACTGACGCAGCGTTTTAGCGCCGAAAGGTTTGCGAGCGCGTGTTTCGGGCGCACGCCGGGAGGATTTCCGGCGTGCGCCTTTTCCATGGTCGCGGTGCTTGTGGCCGTGGTGCTTGTGATGATGACCCGATCATGCCGCTTGCGATGTTTCACACAATGTTTCACGTGGTGCTGGGCTGGTATGGTCAATGGCAGACCATACGTCATAACCGCACGATGCCGGCCTTGCGAGCACAGTTCGGTACCAGTGCCATACTGGCACTGTGAACAGGAGCAAGAAGACAGGAACATCACGCATCATCTCGTTCAGCAGCGACGCCAAATCCATATTGGTCGGCATGGCTTTGGTGCTGATCGGCGGGGCAATATGGGGGTGCAACGCCACAGTATCGAAACTGCTGATGAGCAATTACAGCGTGGACCCGCTGTGGCTGGCCTGCATACGTGAATTCTTCGCCGGACTCCTCTTTCTTATCGCAGGCGGCATCATGAGTCCAAACAAACTCGTCGGCGCAGCCAAAGACGTGCCATCCTACCCTAAATACCTTGCGCTCGCACTATGCTGCGTGCTCGTCGGGCAAGTCTCATATTTGCAATCCATCAACTGGACCAACTCCGGCACCGCGACCATTCTGCAAAGCCTGAACTTGCTGGTGGTACTTGCCTGGGTGTGCATCATGAGCCATCGCATGCCCCGCAAACGCGAGACAATCGGCGTGGCACTCGCTTTCATCGGCACCGTACTCATCGCCACCGGCGGCAATCTATCCACCCTGGCATTGCCGCCGCAAGGCCTGGCATGGGGATTGGCCAATGCCATCGCCACATCGGCACTATCGATCATGCCCACCGCAATGATCGCCAAATGGGGCAATTTCGTGACCAACGGCATCATGTTCCTGATCTCCGGACTGGTGCTATGCCCCTTCGTGCAGCCATGGGCGCACCTGCCGAAATTCGACGTGGCAAGCGTTTCGATGCTGCTGTTCACCGTGGTTCTGGGAACGTTCGGCGCATACGCGCTGTTTATGGCGGGCGTGATGCGCATCGGTTCGATTCGCGCGACCATGCTCGGCACGATCGAACCGGTGATGGCGACGCTGACCGCGGTGCTGTTCACCGGTGTGGTGTTCGGGCCGGCTGACCTAGTGGGCTTCATCCTGATCATCGTGATGGTGTTCCTAGTGCGCTAGGTGCGGGCTGCCGTGCTTGTCGGGTTGCCGGGTTGTCGGAATCTCTGGGTTGGCGGGATCTCTGGGTTGGCGCCGGGGGTCGTGCTCTTCAGGTTTTCACCCTCCGAGTGTCTGATTCTCCCGAATCGGTCATGCAGGAGAGGAAAGCATATGCCAGGATGTCCGTTTCTGGTGAATCGGTCATCCAGGGGATAGGGAAGTGCGCTTGGATGTCCATTTCTCCCGAATCGGACATGCGGGGTGTAGGTCGTTACTGGCGGACGAAAAATTCCGGAAACGCGGGAAGCCTTGGAAATGCAACAAGCCGGACACCTGTTGCGGGTGCCCGGCTTGTGCGCTACTTGTTCTGGTATGTGGCGCCGTGTATGCGGCTGCATGCAGTCAAGACGATCTTGGCAGCTATACGCCGCTTCGTCAGTCTGCCGATGTCAGCCTGCCGACGTCAGCCTTCGATGGCGATGCGATGCTTGGACTCGACCTGCTGTTGCTCTTGCGGCTTCGGCAGTTCCAGGCACAGCGTACCGTCCTTGTAGCTGGCGTGAATGTCGGAGTCCTTCATGTCTTCGCCAACGTAGAAACTACGCGAGCAGGAGCCGACGTAACGTTCGCGGCGCAGCCACTTGCCGTTGTTGTCCTTGTCCTCGTGTGCGCTGTCGCGGCGTGCGGAAACGGTCAGATACCCGTTTTGCAGCTCCAGGGAAATGTTGTCCTTCTTGAAGCCGGGCATGTCGATATCGACGGTGTATCCGTTATCGGACTCGCGCACGTCGGTGCTCATCATGCCCATCGACATGTTTGGGTCGCGCGTAACAGCACGGTCCATGTTGCGCCAACCCTCGAAGAACGGATCGTCGAACAGGTCGGAGAACATTGTGTCATTCATCAAAGCCGGAAACATTGCCATAATCGGTGCTCCTTAAGCAAAATGCGCGTTCTGCGCGCGGAGTAATGCGGCTTGGCAGCCGGCCGTGCGATTGCCGCTGCGGCGTCACCATCCAGCGACATCGGCGACCGGGTTCGTTGCTGCATCCGGAACCCTTCCGGGCTCCTGACCTTGACCTTTCACTCCACCCAACTCTTCCGGGCGACGATCATTCCGGAATTATGCTCACAGTGAAGTACTTGCGATTGCGCCGGCAAAGGGAATGGATGTTCCGTTCCGCGTATCCGTTTCTCCGGATTCGGATATGTGTAACCCTAAATCTGTACCCCCCATGTGTCCGTTTCTGGTGATTCGGACACGCAAACTCACTAAGACGCACCCTGCGTGTCTGTTTCTGCAGATTCGGACATGTGGGGTTGTGTTGAGGGTGTGTGTTTGTCTTTTTCTCCCGAATCGGACACACTTGCGGCAGATTTTTAGTACATCTGTTAGATTTTTTACGATTTTGAGCAAAGCAAAAGGGCTGGAATCGTTGGATTCCAGCCCTTTTCGGCTCGTGCGAGCGGGGGGAGTTGAACCCCCACGAGCATACACTCACTGCCACCTGAAGACAGCGCGTCTACCATTCCGCCACGCTCGCAGACAATCGACAAATTTACACCTTTACTATCTGTGGCACAAATCGGCGTGTCGCACCGCCGTATTCGCAAAGCGAATGCACAAAGCGGTGCGACGCGAGGAGGGAGGAGGCCCTGTGGACCTCCAGACGATGGAACCATCCTTTGTTCAAAAAGCCGCGTTTGCGTAGCAAATGCTCAAGCCCCGCGACTTCCATCCAGCTCCTCTGGCTCAGCCCTTCGAACCGTTCTCGTAGAACTTGGCGAGTGTCTCGTCGCGGAATTCGTTGAAATAGCCGCCGTCGATCGATGCTCGGATATCGTCGAGCAGCTTCACGAAGAAGTGCTCGTTGTGGATCGTCGCCAGCGTGAAACCGTTGAATTCGCGGGCGCGCAGCGCGTGGTCCACGTATGCGCGCGAATAGTGCGTGCAGGTGTAGCAGTCGCAGTCCTCCTCAAGTGGGCCGAAATCGTGCTTGAACTGTGCGCGCTTGATGTTGTAGCGGCCGTGGCGCGTGAAGATCGCACCATTGCGGCCGCAACGCGCGGGGGCCACGCAGTCGAAGGTGTCGCCGCCGTTCTCCACGCAGGCGAAGATGTCGTCCACCGCTGCGATGCCGAGTACGTGACGCGGCCGGTTTTCCGGCATTTCGTCGCAGATCCACGCGCAGGTGTCGCCGATGATGCGTTTTTCGATCGCGCCGCCGATGCCCACGCCGTCGAAGTCCAGCGAGGCGATCTGTGCGGCCGCATGCCGGCGCAGATCCTCGTAGTTCGCGCCCTGCACCACGCCGTAGAGCGCCTGGTATGGCTTGCCGAGGCGTTCTTCGGTGAGCCGCTTGTGCTCGGCCACGCAGCGCTGGGCCCAACGGTAGGTGCGTTCCACGGACTGTTCCTGGTAACCGCGCGTGTTCATCAGCGTGGTGAGTTCGTCGAAGGCGAACATGATGTCCGCGCCGAGCTTGTGCTGGATGCCCATGGAGATTTCGGCGGAGAAGCGATGCTGGTCGCCGTTGAGCGGGGATTTGAACGTTACGCCGTCCTCGTCCACCCAGGCCATGCGTTCCTTGCCTTTGGCGATCACTTCGTCGGATTTCATGCCGGTCACGTCCATGGCGAGCGTTTTCTTGAAGCCCACGCCCAGCGACATCACTTGGAAGCCGCCTGAATCGGTGAAGGTGGGGCCGTTCCAGTTCATGAATTTCGCCAGTCCGCCGGCGGCGTCGAGCACGTCTTCGCCGGGGCGCTCGAACAGGTGGAACGCGTTGGCGAGCAGGCATTGCGCGCCAAGATCACGCATTTGTTCGGGCAGGACGGCTTTCATGGCGGCCTGGGTGCCGACCGGCACGAAGGCGGGTGTGCGGATGTCGCCGTGCGGGGTGTGGATGATGCCGGTGCGCCCGTAGCGTGCGCCACCGCGTCCTTTGCCGTCTGCCGCGTCGGGCAGGCGGGTGATGGTTTCGAAGGAGAATGCGCTGCGGTCGCCGGGTTTGCCGGGTTCCGCGCCCAGGGGGTGTTCCACAAGATCAGTCATGCGTTTTACTTTAGGCGAATGGGCGATACAACGGTGCGGCGGGGCGTGGTAGGGGCGCGGCGGAGGCGTTGTGGTGATGTTGCGAGGCGTATGATGGGCGGCTTTTTAATGGGTTGCGTGGTGTGATTCCGCGTTGAGGGGGCGATGATGGGGGAAGGTCCGCGGTGATGCTGGAAGGGTCGGAGGTTTTCGTTTGAGGATTCGAACGTGGTTTCCAACAAACGTTCAGGAAACATCCAGAACGGGTATCTTTACTCTTAGGTAGCAAACGCGTTGGCGATGAGCCTGCTGAAGGTCAGCAGCGGCCAATCGCATCGTCAACCTTCTAAGGAGCGAACATGGCTGAAGAGCAGAACTCCCCGAACATCCAGGATGATCCGCAGGCCACGCAGCATATCGAATCCGCGGCGACTACGCAGGCTGAGGATGCACAGACCGAGCCGATCGCGCCGGTAGCGGATGCGCCGTCCGCCGACGCTGCACCGACTACGAATTTCGCAACCGCGCCGGCAGACGGTGCCGCAGCGCCGTCCGCATCCGAGCCGCAGGCTCCGCAGCCCCAGGCGACTCCGGCCTACGGTCAGTATCGCCCGGCTCCCGAATACGGCGCCTACGGCCCGGTCCCGACTCAACCGACCCAGCCCGTGCAGGCTCAGCCCACGCAGCCGATCCAGCAGCAGAATCCCCAGCCAGCCCAGAACAACGGCAATCCGTTCATCATGCGCACCCCCTTCGGCGCACGGCAGAATCAGAACAACCAGCAGAATCCGAACGGCCAGCCCACGCAGCGTTTCGGCATGTTCGGTGCTTCCGTCCCGCCCGTTCCCCCGCAGAACGGTCAAGGCGGTCAAGGCGACCAGCCGAATATGCCAGGCCAGAACGGCCAGCCCGCAATGCCCGGCAGCAGCAAGAACAGCAAAGGCACCACAACCACCGTGCTCACCGCGGTCATCGCGGCAGCGCTGTCCGCGGCATTGTGCCTCGGCGTCGGCTACGCAGCAATCACCAGCGGCGCGGTGAAGGTCCCCACCACCAGCTCCATGGCGAACATCAACTCCAGCGAATCCGGTTCGGGCTCCGCCACCGCCAAGTCCGGCGAAGCACCCGACTGGCAGGCCGTGGCCAAGCAGGTCTCCGGCTCCGTGGTGGCCATCCAGGCCACGCTGAGCAACGGCGTGGCCAAGGGGTCCGGCGCGATCATCAACACCGACGGAGACATCGTCACCAACAACCACGTGATCTCCGGCGCGCAGAAGATCCTCGTCACGCTAAGCAACGGCCAGATGTACTCCGCCAAGGTCGTGGGCACCGACACCACCACCGATCTTGCGGTCATCAAGCTCGAAAACCCGCCGAGCGACCTGAAGGCCGTGAAATTCGCTGATTCCGACAAGCTCGCCGTAGGCGAGAACGTGATGGCGGTCGGCAACCCGCTGGGCTACGACGACACCGCCACCACCGGTATCGTCTCCGCGCTGAACCGCCCGGTCACCGTGATGGATGATGACAACAACAACATCGTCACCAACGCCGTGCAGATCGACGCGGCCGTCAACCCCGGCAACTCCGGCGGCCCGACCTTCAACGCGGCCGGCGAAGTAATCGGCATCAACTCGTCCATCGCCACCGCAGGCTCCTCTGGATCCTCCGACTCCAGCTCTTCCGGCTCCATCGGCATCGGCTTCGCCATTCCGTCGAACCTCGTCAAGCGTGTGGCCGACGAAATCGTCAAGGACGGTTCCGTCAAGCATGTGGCACTCGGCGTCACCGTGAAAACCGATACCGTCGAAGCCGACGGCGTGACCCGCGCCGGCGCTCGCATCACATCCAGCTCCACCGGCAATGCCGTAGTCAAGGGCGGCCCGGCAGACAAGGCCGGCCTGAAGTCCGGCGACACCATCGTGGCGTTCGACGGCCATGCGGTCAACAGCACGGCCTCCCTGCTCGGCTTCGTGCGCGCTACGGCCCTTGGCGACAAGGCGACGCTCACCATCGTGCGTGACGGCAAGACCATGGATGTGGACGTGACGCTCGACCAGCAGGAGGATAAGGTCAACGGTTCCAACCGCACCGAATCGAACAGCCAGCAGGAGCAGAACCAGAACGGCCAGGGCGACCAGAACAGCCAGGGCGACCAGAACAGCCAGGGCGACCAGAACGGCCAGGGCGACTCCGGCAGCGGTTCCGATGGTTCCGGCAACGGTTCCGACGGCTACAGCAACGGCTTCCCGTTCAGCCTGTGGTAAATCCCACGAGGTGTGCTGCGCCGAAAGCGGCATGAACAGCGCGCCTCGGCAGCAGCAAACCCCATATGGCAGAAGGCCTGCAACCATCAGCAATACGTGCCTTGCGTGACTTCCGGCGAAGTTGCGCAAGGCACTTTGCATTGATATCCTAGAGCGAACATGGCTGTGAAACAGCTTGCCCATAACTGAACAACAACTGAATATGACAATCTTTACGCCGTGTATCGGAACGCAAGTCAGGAATGCATATCGCAAGCCGGCAACGCAGCCGATGGGTTAACAAGGCGTGACGCAATTCTGCGTTCGCGCGACCCGTAAGCCATATGCCGAACGTAGACCGATGCAGCGTAAGGAGCAATGATGAAACACGTATCGTCATTCTTTACCAAACTATTCCAGGCATGCAAACTCGTGCCAATGCTCCCCGTCACCGTATTGGCAGCCATTCCCGTGGCATTGCTGTGGAATGCACGGCCATGGAAACATTTCTTCTGGAGCGTGAACCCCTCGATCGGCCAGTGGATTGTGATCGCCATGGTCGTCTACACGGCATTCGACTCGCTCAAAGGCATGATCGAAGATATCCGCAAAGGGTACGTCGGCGTCGACGTGCTGGTGATCGTCGCGATCCTATCGACCATCGCCGTACGCGAATACTGGGCCGGCTGGGCGATCGTGCTCATGGTGTATTCCGGCGAGGCGATCGAGGAATACGCGCAAGACAAAGCCAAAGGCAACCTGACCTCGTTGATGGAGGCCGCTCCGGTCATCGCACACGTGGTCAACCTTCCCGGCATCGGCTCGAACGCCGGACATATCAACGGTTCCGGCCGGCAGAATACCGGTGGCTCAGGGTTCAGGCCGGTAGGCGAAGGCGAGATCCAGCAGATCCAATCCTCCAGCTCCCATTTCGAAACAGTGCCGGTCGACAAGGTGCGCATGGGTGACGTGCTTGTCGTATTGCCGGGCGAAACAGTGCCGGTGGATGGCGAACTGCTGTCCGACTCCGCAACACTCGATTTAAGCAACATCAACGGCGAACCGGTGCCGCGCGAGGTATTCGCCGGCGCTCGCGTGCTTTCCGGCGCAGTCAACGGTTCGTCCACGCTCACCATGCGTGCCACCCAGTTGGCGCGTGATTCGCAGTATCAGCGCATTCTCGGACTTGTCTCCTCTGCGCAAAGCTCGCGTGCCACGGTCGTGCGTGTGGCCGATCTGCTTGCCGTGCCGTTCACCGTGGTAGCGTTCCTGATCGCCGGATTCGCATGGATCTGCTCCGGCGTGCCGATGCGTTTCGCGCAGGTGCTGGTCATCGCCACCCCATGCCCGCTGCTTATCGCCGCTCCTGTCGCCTATATCGCCGGCACCGGGCGTCTTGCCAAATCCGGCATTCTGATCAAAACGCAGGAAGTATTGGAAACGCTGGGGCGTGTGAGCCATATCTTCTTCGACAAGACCGGCACGTTGACCGTGAAGAAACCGCAGGTGGTGCGCGTGGATATACGCGGCGGTTCGCATACGAACGGCATGACAGGCGACGACGGACTCGACGAGGATGTGATCCTGCTGTCGGCGGGCGTGCTGGAAACGTATTCGGTGCATATTCTCGCCCAGGGCATTGTGAACGCTGGCCAGGATGCGGTTACACGCCTGGCCGAACGATATGCCGACAGCGGCAGACGCCTGCCCGGCTCCGATTGGGACGGACATGACATCGAGCACCCGGTGGTCAAGGGCGTATCGGAGGATTCCGGCAAGGGACTGAGTGGCATGGTCAACGGTCGCATGATTCGCGTAGGGCGGTATGCCTACGTCACCGAAGGCGAACATGGTGTGCCAACGAATCCCGCAGACGTGTTCACCACGCCGCTCGCCGCCGACGAAATGGCCACATTCGTATCCATCAACGGCAGGCTTGCCGCGCGTATCGTAATGAAGGACATTCCGCGTGCCAATGCGAAGGAATCGTTGGAACGCCTGCGTTCCCTCGGTGTCAGGCGGCTGTCCATGCTGACCGGCGACAAGGCGGCGTCCGCCAACATCATCGCCAAGGAGGTCGGCATCAGCGACGTGCGCGCCGAACTGTTCCCCGAAGACAAGCTCGCCGCAGTAAAGAACGCATCCAAGGAGGAGGCGCCCGAACAGCCGTGGTGGGATCGGCTCATTCAGAAGCTGACCGGCGAATCGATCACCCGGTCCATCACCATGATGGTGGGCGACGGCGTGAACGACGCCCCCGTGCTGGCCTCCGCCGACATCGGCATGGCAATGACCGACGGCACGTCCACGGCCGCATCCGAATCGGCGCAGGTGGTCATCATGAACGACGATATCGCCTGCGTACCGCGTGCGATCGCGATTTCGCGCCGCACCAAGCGCATCATGCTGCAGTCCGTGGTCGTGGGCCTGTCACTGTCGATCATCGCGATGCTGTGCGCCGCATTCAACCTGATTCCGGTGGTGGTTGGTGCCTTCCTGCAGGAGGCGATCGATGTGGTGAGCATCCTGTGGGCGCTTACCGCGCTGATCGACAAGGACTGAGCGGAATCAGTGAGCCGTACCGGGTAATACTGAGCCGTACGGAGTAACACGAAGGGCACGTCCATTCACCATGATGGGCGTGCCCTTCGTCTCGTATCGCAGTCTGCGGTGCCGGTTACAGCGTGGAGGCCGGCGAAATCTCACCGGCGATGGAACGCGTCATCCACGTGCCGAAATCAGCCGCATCCACGCCCTGCGAGAGCAGGAACATCACCTTCGCATACGCTGCCTCAAGCGTCATATCGCCCGAACCGATCGCACCGGCACGCGCGATGGCGTCGCTCACCTCGTAATGCCCCAGCAACACCTCCGCCTGCTGACATTGCGAGGCGATGATCACCGGCACACCGTCGTGCAGCGCATCGGCGATCACATCCGTCAGTCCCGGCTCGTCGCTTGGAATATCGCCTACGCCATATGCGCGCAGAATCGCAGCCTCCGGGCGTGGCGTGAGCATTGCCTCGAGACGTGCGGCGGTAATGCCCGGTGCCATGTCGATCACGGCCACATCATGCCGCGTATACGGCTTGGGATCCTTCCACCCTTCGCCAGCCAGCGTGCCGCCGGCATACCAGTGCCACGGCGTTCCGGTACGGGCCAGCGGGCCGGTCGACGGTGCGGAGAACCCCTCGAACGCCCAACTCGACGACTTGCTTACACGGTTGCCCGCGAACAGGTGATGGCCGAAGAACAGGCCGACACCGTTCATGCGCTCGCTCATCGCGGCGTTCAACGCGCCGGTCACGTTGGCGGTGGCATCCGATTCGATTTTGCCCAGCGGGTGCTGGGAGCCGGTGAAGATGATCGGCTTGCCGAAATCGGTGAGCGCGTAGGAGAGCGCGGCACTCGAATAGCTCATCGTGTCGGTGCCGTGCAGCACCACGAATGCGTCGGCCTCGTCGCGGTGCGCCTTGAGATCGTCGATCATGGTCTGCCAGTTGCTTGGCGTGGCATTCGACGAATCGATCAGCGGATCAAGCTCGGTGAACGAGAACAGGCCGCTGTCCATATGCGCATCCTCGAGCAGGCGAAGCAGCCAGCCGCGCATGTCCGCGCCAGGAATCAAGCCGTTGGGCGAATCGATCATGCCGATGGTGCCGCCGGTGTACGTGATGTGAATACGCAAGGTCTACCTCCTCGAAGTCTTGGCGAAATCATGCCGCCGTCCAATCGTCCGATTGCGGCCGAATCATGCGCAATCCGTAATGAATCGTACCGAAATGCGGCGAATCATGCCGAATACCCACGAAACGCAAGTGGACGGCGGACCGTTACGCCTTCGCCGTCCACTGTACCGCCGATTCGGATACGCGAATCGTACCTGCCGTTTACTTGCCGGCGGTTTCCGTGGTTTCCAGCACGTCAGGCACGTCGTTGCCGTTGTCGTCCAGCATCCCGTCCATCAGATTGCCGTCGATACGGCCGCGCACGTAGAACCAGCCGGCGACCATGGCTATAACGACCACGGCGAACATGGCCAGTGTCCAACGGCCTGCTGCACTCGTCAGATTCGACAGCACCACCACGGCGAAGAACACCAGGGAAATGTAATTCGTGTACGGGGCGCCCGGCATACGGTATGCGGGTCGGGTCTCCTTGCCGGCCTTGACCTTCCTGAGGAACGCCAGGTGCGTGACCAGAATGGCGGCCCACGTTCCGGCGATGCCGATACCGGCCAGATTCATCACGATCTCAAACGCGTCGGAAGGCAGCACGGCGTTCATCACCACGCCGATCAGGCCCAGAGCGGACGTGATGATAATGCCGCCATACGGCACATGATGCTTGTTCATACGGGCGGCGAACTTCGGGCCGGAACCGGCGATGGCGAGCGAGCGCAGCGTGCGCCCGGTGGAGTACAGGCCGGCGTTCAGGGACGAAAGCGCGGCGGTGAGCACGACCACCTGGATCACGTCGCCGGCGTGCGGAATGCCGATGCCGGAGAAGAAGGTGACGAACGGGGATTCGTTGGAGGAGTAGGCGTTGTATGGCAGGACGAGAGCCATGAGCACCACGGAGCCTACGTAGAACACGAAGATGCGGATGATCATCGAGTTGATGGCCTTGGGCAATACCTTGGCGGCGTCCTTGGCCTCGCCGGCTGCCACGCCGACCATTTCGGTGCCGCCGAAGGCGAACACCACGCCGAGCGTCAATGCGAATACGGTGGGGATGCCTTGCGGGAAGAGACCGCCATGTTCGGTGATATTGGCGATGCCGGCGTGCGATGAGCCGACCGGGGCGCCGGTGACGATGGCCCAGATGGCGATCAGCATGAATGCGATGATGGTGGCCACTTTGATGGCGGCGAACCAGAATTCTGCTTCGCCGAACATTTTCACGCTCAGCATGTTGAGCACGAACACGACGGCCAGTGCGCACAGGGCCAGCAGCCATTGCGGCACATTCTGGAAGGCCTGCCAGTAGTGGAAGTACACGGCCACGGCGGTGATGTCGGCCATCACGGTAACGGACCAGTCCAGGAAGAACAGCCAGCCGGTGATGTACGCGCCTTTTTCGCCCAGGAATTCGCGGGCGTAGGAGACGAATGCGCCGGAGGAGGGGCGGCGGATCGCCAGTTCGCCCAGCGCGCGGACCATGAGGAATGCGAAGATGCCGCATACCGCGTAGGCGATCGCCAGTCCTGCGCCACCTTGCGCCAGTCGGCCGCCCGCTCCGAGGAACAGGCCGGTGCCGATGGAACCGCCGATGGCGATCATCTGAATGTGGCGCGGCTTCAGATCCTTGGAATACCCGGAGTCGCTTTTGTCTTGCTTGACCGCGTTATGCGGTGTTGCGTCGCTCACTATTGTTCTCTTTTCTCTTTTCTCTGTGTTTCGCTGTGCTGCCTTGTGCTGCTTCGGCGTTGTTCCGTAGTGCTGTTGTGCGCGGAAGAAGCAGTGGTGTGCCGTCAAACGTTCCATCATGGCAATAGCAGGCTCATTATAAGGATGATGCGCAACCAGTGTGATTACGGTGGAGGATTGAACGCTGTGATGCGCCGGTTCCTGTTGCTGACTGACGCCGCCGAGTGGCGGTTGGGGCACTAGGGCAACACGTTTGCGTTTGACATGCCTGCGTATTGTGTGCTTACTGGTATGCAGAGAAGACTTCGGGACAACTATGGTGTGAGGGGCATGACATGGGAGCTGGAGTGACGAGCGGGATTGTGGGGGAGCCTGTGTCAGGCGAATCTCAAAAGTGTGTGGCGGGGCGGTTGCGACCTGTGCCGCGTGTGATGCGTTGCCACTGGCGTATCGCCGTGTTCGTGGCGTATATTGCGGTGGTGGCGTGCGTGATGGCGTTCCATGAGCCGTGGTTCGATGAGGCGCAATCATGGCTTATCGCCCGTGATGCGTCGTTCCGTGACATGCTGCTGGTGCGCCCGCATTACGAGGGGCATCCACCGTTGTGGTGGCTTATGCTGTCCGTTCCCGCCAAGCTTGGCGTGCCTTATGAGATCGGTTTGAAGGGCGTGCAATTGGCGTGCGCCGCGCTGATGGCGGGATTGCTGATATTCCGTTCGCCGTTCCCGCCGGTGGCCGTGGCGTTGCTGCCGTTCACGTATTTCATGTGCTTCCAATATGGTGTCATGTCGCGCCCGTACGCGTTGATGTGCGCCGCGCTGTTCATGGCGGTCGATTGTTGGAAAGACCGTGACCGGCATCCGTGGAGGCTGGTATTCGTCTTGCTGCTGCTGTGCTGCACCAGCAGCTACGGTATTGCGCTGGCCTGCGCGATGGCGATGGTTTGGGTCATACGCGCGGTGCTGCAGGCGAGATCCCTGCGCGCATTGGTCGCCGACTTGCATCGTTTTGCCGCATGGCTGGCGCTGATGGCCGCCGGTATCGTGCTGACCGCGTGCATTCTGCCATATCCTGACACGTTTGGTGCCACGCCGGGGGCGAACGGCAATTCGGGCATGGCGAAATTCCTGATGTTCTGGCTCGTGCTGCCATCGGAAAGTCTGTTCACCGCATTCGCCGGCGACGTGTCCCTGCACGGCATGCGACTGGGTGTTTTCCCGCTCATAGTGTGTGTGGTGCTGTCGGCGCTGGTGTGGGCCGTGCTGGTTCGTCTTGCGCACAGGCGAGGTGATCTCGATATTGTGCTGGTGCCATACCTGTTGTTCGCCGTATGCGCGGTGCGGTATTTCAGCCTGCACCACCTGGGAATCATCCTCGCACTGTTCGTTGCGGACTGGTGGATCATGCTGTGTGACCGTCCGCTCGACGCCGTCGACATGCCGGAACGGTCGCGCCTTTACATCGCCGGTCTGCTCAAGCGACATGACGGCTTGCAGCGCCGAAACTCCGCCATGCGCAATACCGTAATCGCCGTGCTGCTGCCGAGTCTATGCTGGAACATCGCCGCCACAGCCTGCGACATGCGGTACGACTATTCGGGCGCCCGCGCCGTGGCATCGTTCGTCGAGCGCAACAGGCTCGACCATGATCGCTGGGTATCGTTCTGGCGGTATTTCCCCGAAACCACATGGCCGGATGGCAGCCATACTCCCCGGCAGGAAGACACGCATCGCTACAGTTGGGCGATGATCGCAGCCAACCCGTATTTCCCGCACAGATCGCACGGTCTGCTGGACTGCACCTACCGCGGCCGCTCCTACGAGCCGAATCAGGTGCCGTCCGCAGCGCAAATGAACCGGGAAATCGCGGATTGCGCGGCCAAAGGGGAGCCGGAATTCGTGATCGGCGACACCGATTTTCCGGATTATTATTTCAGCCGGCTCAGGTACCGCACGCGCGATTATCGCAAGATCACCATCGCCACCAAACGCACGCCATGGAAAACGTGGGTCACTCCTGGCGATATCACCGCCTACGTGCGTACGGATATGCTGCGCGGTCTACGGCTCAGATAGGGAAGTGCGGTTGATCCCGCTGTGTATCTCCTGAGCTTCCCCTCATATCCGCCAGATGTGCCGATATCCGAGTCTCGCCCGCGTTTGGCCACGCCCGGTAACCCGCGGCACCTGCACTCATCGGTCACTCGGGAGAATAACGCCCATACCGCCACCCTCGGCAAACCTACCCCGCAGAACCCCACAAGCGGTCATTCCCCGCCAAAATGACCCTTTTACGTTTCGACGGTTTGCGTTAGGCTAGAGCGCGTGACTGAGACTAACGAACTTCGTATTGCTGTAATCGGCGCCGGCCCCGCAGGCGTCTACTCCTCTGACATCTTCCTCCGCCAACTCAAGAAACTCGGTGACGAACTCGGCCTGGGCACCAAGGCCCGCATCGACCTGTTCGAAAAGCTGCCGGTCCCGTTCGGCCTGGTGCGCTACGGCGTGGCCCCCGATCACCCATCCATCAAATTCATCGCCGATGCGCTCGAAAAAACGCTCGACAACCCCGACATCCACCTGTACTGCGACGTGGAATTCGGCAAGGACGTCACCCTGGACGAATTGCTCGCCCGCTACGACGCCGTGCTGTTCGCCACCGGAGCCGTAGAAGACAAGCCGCTCGGCCTGCCTGGTGCCGACCTTGACGGCGTATACGGTGCCGCCAAATTCGTCGAATGGTACGACGGATACCCCACGGGCGCTCGCGAATGGCCGCTCGACGCCGAAAACGTGGCCGTGATCGGCGGCGGCAACGTGGCCATGGACGTGGCCCGCGAACTCATGCGCAACGCGGACGACCTCAAAGCCAAAACCGACATTCCCGACAACGTGTACGAAGGCATCAAAGCCAACAAGGCCAAGACGCTCCACCTGTTCATCCGCCGCGGCGTGGCCCAAGCCAAGTTCAGCGTGCAGGAACTACGCGAGATGGAAAAGCTGCCGGGCGTGCAGCTCATCATCAACGAGGACGACTTCGATCTGGACGACGAAACCATCGAAGTCGCCGGCCAGAACAAACTGACCCGTCAAATGGTCGAAGAACTGTTCGCAATTCGCGAGATGGCCGAAGACATGGAAGACGACGGCGACGTCGACTACGAAGGCAACCCCGCCGACCGTAAATACTACGTGCACTTCAACTCCGCACCGACCGAAGTGCTGGGCGAAGACGGCAAAGTCAAGGCAATCCGCGTGGAAAAGACCGAAACCAGCGCCGATGGCAAGATGACCCGCACCGGCGAATTCGTGGATTACCCGGTCGAAGCCGTGTACCATGCCATCGGATACAAGCCGGCCACCGCGCCCGGCATCGCCTACGACGAGAAACACGCCCACCTCGCCAACGCGAACGAAGACGGCCGCATCACCACCGAAGCAGACGGCGGCGAAGTGCGCGAACGCCTGTACGCCACCGGTTGGGCCAAGCGCGGACCGGTCGGCCTGATCGGTTCCACCAAGTCCGATGCGCTCGCCATTGTGACCAACATGCTTGAAGATCTCGCCAAGGCCGCCGAGGGCGGTCGCGTGGCCGAGGATCGCGACCCCAAATCCATCGACAGGCTGCTGGCCGAGCGCGGCGTCAAGCCGATCGACTTTGCCGGTTGGAAGAAGGTCGACGCATACGAGCGTGCCGAGGGAGCGAAGGAAGGGCGCGAGCACAAGAAGGTCATCGAGCCGGATCAGATGCGCGAACTCGCACACGCGTGACGTGCGGCTGCGGCTCGTCGTCTGAGCGGCGACCGAGTTGCCGATAGTGGCACTTCCCAGACTGCGGATGTCCGATTCCCCCGAATCGGTCATCCGCGGTGCTGTATTGATGCCTTACTTGTCCGATTCTGGTGAATATGACATCCGGCGTAGATTTTCGCTGTGTGTGTCCGTTTCTCCCGAATTAGACAAGTAGGGGTACTGCATGAGGGTTCCGGTTGTCCGTTTCTCCCGAATCGGACACCGTGGCGTAGGCTGAGGCCCTAGGCGACGCTGCAAACATCAGCATGCAGCGTGCGCTACAGCTCCTTGCTGGTGCAGTATTCCGCGCTGTGTGCGTTCCGATGGCTCTCCGGGCGTATCCAGTAATCGTTCAGGATGGCGCTTTAGGCTGAAGACATGAATGCCAAAATGCGTGTACATGGCCATTGCAATGGCTTGAAGACAACGCTTCTTTTCGCGTTGATGTGGGCGATTATCATGCTCATCTGGCTGTGCACTGGTGCCAGCCGCAATACCCTCGGTATTTACGTTTTCATTGGTTTGGCGACTACGTTCGGGTCGTACTGGTTTTCCGATAAACTTGCCATCGCTTCTATGGGCGCACATGAGGTCAGTGAGCAGGAAGCGCCTCAGATCTATCAGATTGTGCGCGAGCTTTCCGCTCGGGCGGGCAAGCCGATGCCTCGCATTTATATCGCGCCTACCGAAAGTCCCAACGCGTTTGCCACCGGTCGTAACGAGCGTCATGCGGCGGTGTGCTGTACGCAGGGGATTCTGCGTATTCTCAATGGTCGCGAGTTGCGTGGCGTGCTTGGGCATGAGCTGATGCATGTGTATAACCATGACATTCTTACGTCTGCGATTGCGTCGGCCATGGCGTCTGTGATTTCGTATTTGGGTTATTCGTTGATGTATTTTGGCGGCGGCAGTCGTGATCGTGATGAGTCTTCGGGGCTGATTGGCGCGATTGGTGTGGTTCTTACCGCTGTTCTTGCGCCGATTGGAGCGTCGCTGGTGCAGCTGGCTATTTCGCGTACGCGTGAATATGACGCGGATGAGGATGGCAGTAGGCTGACGGGGGATCCGGAGGCGCTGGCTTCGGCGTTGAATAAGATTTCCATGGGTGTGGATGCTATGCCGATGCAGGCCACTGCGGGGAACCAGTCGGTGGCTGCCATGATGATTGCGAATCCATTCAAGGGCGGTGGTTTTTCCCGTTTGTTTTCTACGCATCCGCCGACTGCTGATCGCATTTCGAGGTTGATGCAGATGTCGCGGGAGATGCATGGTGCTCAGGTTGGTGGCACGGGGTGGCAGACGCAGGTGCCGATGCACTGAGTGCCGGGATGGGTCGTTGGTGCGTCGCGATGGAGAAGGAAACCTCGCGTATGTTTCACAAGTTGTTTCACGGTTGTTTTGCCGTGCGGTTTTGGCGGTGCGCTGGCGCGTTGCCTTGACACGTTGAACCGACATATTGATACATGGTGACGTATGGGCGGCGACCATTCGACGCATATTCCTCAACCTCGAACGGTACGCACCTATGACGTGCGCGTGATATGTGCGATTCATCTTTCGAGCAACCCGCCGTGCCGTGGCTATTTTGATGCTAAACTAACCACTTGTGCGCCAAAAGCGCCACCTCGCGGATGTAGTTCATCGGTAGAACGACAGCTTCCCAAGCTGTAGAGGCGGGTTCGACTCCCGTCATCCGCTCCATTCGAAACCCTTGGAATTCCAGCCTTTTCACCTCATTTCGACCGTTGTCATAATCTTCTGAGGTAACTTTGGGGTAACAACTTCTGGAGAATGTTGTTCCTGCAATGGGTTGAAATGACTATCTGTTACCTTGCGCGCAAGTCCGGCCATGGTGTCGGCAGCAACTCGTCTATGGACACGTCGAGTACCGTGGCCAAGGCGATAAGTGTTTTGGCGGTGGGATTCGCCGGGCGATCGGTTGATGCGCCTCCGCCCTCGAGCCGCTGGTATTGCAGTCGTGACATTCCGGCGTCGTATGCCACGCGTTCTTGGCTGAAGCCGCGTTGTGCTCGGATTCGTCTGAGATTCATTTCGAACTCACGGGTGTACTGGGTCCAATCCATGTCTGCGGTGATGCGTTCAGCCATGGTTTCAGACAACAACTGTGCTACATTTATGTGGCTACATATATGTAGCTATCTGACTTAGGGGTAAAATACAAAGGGTGGAAAAGGGAGATCATATGGCCGAAGAAAAGAATACTCCGGATGCGAGCGAGAAAAGTGGCAAGAAACGTACCATCATAATTGCCGCCGTTGCCGCCGTTGTTGTGTTTGCTGGTGTTGGTGGCTACGCGTATGCGTCGAATAGTGCGTATGGTTCCTACGAGTCTCGGGTTGAGTCGGCCAAGGAGTCTGATTCGAAGCTTGTGAAGAAGATTGCGGAAGCGCAATCCCTTGTCAAGGCCACGAAGGAGTCGGACGTGCTCGACAAGGCCGTGTTGGACTCGTTGAGCAAGAGCGTCAAGACCAGTGAAACCCGGAAGGGCATTCCGGATATCGGAAACGTCGGCAGGTGGAATCTGTGGAGCGTATCCAAGGCCAACGCCAGCGTCTCCAATGATATGACCGAAGCCAACGATTCCATCAACGCCATCGGCAAGGCCATGGGCAAGGTGGAGGCGTCCAAGACCGCCAAGCAGGTCAAGGATGCGAAGGACACGCTCAACAAGGCCATCAGTGATGCGGAAACCCTGTACAAGGATTCCGAAGGCAAGGTGCAGGACAACAAGACCCGTGAAAGCTTGAAAACCGCCATCGACACGGCAAAGAAAACCGTTGACGACAAGAAGTCTGACGTGAAAACCCTGAACGCGCAGAAAGACGCCGTGTCTAAGGCTGTCAAAAGCGTAAACGACTCCAAGACTGCGAAAGAACAAGCCGACGCGGAAGCCAAAGCCGAGGAAGCCGCACGCCAAGCCGCACAACAGCAGTCGCAAGCCCAAGCCCAAACCTACTCGAACACGAACTACAATCGTACGAACAGTGGCACCAGCACCTACAGCGCTCCGACGCAACATGCCCAGACCCAACAGTCCGCGCCACAGCAAAGCCAGACCCAGCAAAACAATAGTTCCAACAATTCTGGATATACTAAGCTCTGCGTCACAGTTGATACCAGTGGCAAAGAGTTCGACTACGCTCCTTGTAACTAAAGGATGGCACTCACGGTATCCCCTGACACGATGGCGAGCACTTCGTGTTCGCCATCGATAACTAAATAGACTTATTCGTCCTTTTCAGATATGTGCGTCAGCGCGGACTGTGCGGATGATGTTCTCGGGATGGTTGGCGTAATTGGTCATCCATTCGCTGGGGGAGATGTATCCGATGATTTCGCCGACGCCTGTTCGTTTGCTAACGGTGTCGGCATCGTTGGTCTCGAGGCCATGGCTGTTGCGCAGGAATGCCGACCATGCGCGATCGAGCTGCGAGTCTTGCGTACGTGGCTTGTTACTGACGCGATACGGTCGCATTCTTTTCATGACGGCTTCCAGTTCGTGAATGACCCGCCATAGTTGGTTTTTCCCGTACATGGACCGTTCGGCGATGATTTCGCCTGTGGTCTGATTGCTTACGATGAGATGGTTGGGTCTGTCCCATGTGACGATCTCGCCTTTGCGTAGCGGGAACCATTGCTTGTTGGTTGATGCGTCCGTGCATAGGGCAGTGAGAAGTTCGAAATAGCTCCAACTGCGTTTGGTGTGCCCGGTTTTCCGGGTTTCCATGGTCATCTCCTTGGCTACGTTCCAAGGCGCGGTTTTATTGAGATATTGCGACAAAAGCACTTGCGAGGCATCGTCGAAATCATCCACGGGCCGGATGTCGCTTTGCCGGATGTCGGCCTCAACGCCCTCTTTGGCGAGGGCTTTCCTCCAACGGCGATGGAATCGTGCCTGTAAATTGACCAAGTCGGATGAGGTGAGCGGCCTATCGATCATGAGCAGCAGGTGCAGATGAAAATGATAGCCATGCCGTTGACTCCACGTCACCTCGATTCGGCTGATGATTCCCGCAATCTGAAAGTTATACCGGTCGCCTCTTTTCCGATCGCGGTACTCGCCGCCGGTGGTCAGGGCCGTGCGGGCTTTTGAAATGGCGTGGGCGAGTTTTTCGGCGCTATCGGCGGGATTATGACCCATGGTCAAGGTCATGAAGGCTATGCCTCGATTTTGGCCTTGTTCATTGTTGGAAGACAGCCAGTATTGGATACCTTGCTCCATTTGTTTTGCGCGGCGGATGGCGAGAATCTGCGAGCAACGAGGACATTGACCAGATTTACAGCGATGCAGGCCTCCGAACTGGAGCTTGTAGCTTCCGTCTTCTTGCGGAATTGCCCGCAGTGCGGCCATTCCGCCGTAGGCGCTATTTCCGCTGACGAATTTGGAACATGATCTGATGGACTGCTGTGAAGACATGCGCCATGTGACCCGTTGCAGCTGCCATAGAAGTTCCGGAAAAGCCATGCGTGGGATATGAAAATCTGTTTTGGTCATAGACGGCTTTTGGGCTTCGGATGTCATGAGAGTTCCTTCTGTTGGGGGGTCAGGCTCTTTATGTCCTGCTGATGAGTGAAAGGCTCCAGAATGCTGGACATGGTGCGGATTTCGTCGGCCTGCACAGGTGGTACTTGAAAACGGATTGCTTTATGCCCGAGATCGTCGTAGTACCATCCGCGACCTGGTGTTGAATGCGAGATGAGCCATGGGGCGGCACCTCGGGAGACAGCTTCGTCCCCTAGCGCCATTTTCGCCTCGTCCTTCGAATTGAGAGCTAGGGCCATACGCTCTGGGTAATGGTCTCGGGATTTGAAAAACTCTTTGCGGGGGTCCTGCACGGCGGCGATGACCATGATTCCAGCACTGCGTCCGGTCAGCAGCAGGGCGTCCAATGCTTCCTGCGCCTGAGCTTGTAGCTTCTTCTGTTCGGGGCTGGCGGCTCCATACAGCTGTAGCGCTTCATCGATGAGGATGACGATGAGCGGGGTTTGCATGGACCATCTGATTTCCGTCTCATGCCTTGATTTGAGCCATGCGTTGCGTTTTTTTACCAGCTCAACGGTTTCTTGGAGCAGGTCTACGGCTTCCGGCAGGGTGGAGGCGATCTTCGTGTAGAATCCGGCACAGGCGGTGGCGCTTACACCGTCCTTGAGATCGATTGCCAGTAGGCGGACACTGCCTTCCCGGAGGAATTCGTCGAAGGCCAGAAGGATGTTCGACAGCAGTGTGGTCTTGCCGCTGCCGGTGGTGCCGACGATGAGCAGGTGAAGACCGAGCGGGAGATGGAAATCGTCTTCGCCCAGTTGGTTGGGAACAGCAAGAGCCGGTCGGCTGTTTGAAGCTTCCCGGCTCTTGCGTCTGACGGGGAATAGCGTCATCGGGTGAACTTCCAGCTCCAGACACGCCGGTGCAGGGCCGGTGGCTCAGCGTCGGTCATCTCCAGCACGTCCATGAGCTGTCCGGCCGCGTCGGTGGCGTCCTCAAAATTCCTGATCGTAGGAACTGCGCGTACGGGCACACGGGCGGACATGGCTACGGTGCCGGGCGTCCAGAACGGGAATGGCCCCCACGTGAGCCGGATGCTGTTGATGTCGGATTCACCGACATGAAGGATGGCCGCGACGGTCTTGACAGTGTCGTGCGTTTCATGGACAACAATTCCGATCAGGACCGCGAGGACGGCTATAAGCAGGCCAATGGCCGGGAACAGGATGCCCGGCCACTGCAGAATCCACGGAAGACTCATTTTTGATTACTCTCCCGGTTTCGCTGGAATCGCGTTGCCGACGATACGCATGCCGGAGGCTTGGAAAACGACACTGGAGCCGCCTTCACGACGGGTGCGCAGCACGACGGCGAAATCATCATCGAAACGGACCTGCGTGCCGAGCTTGACGCGTTCCAACTCCGGGCATTCGGGAATCTGGACGGTGAAGCATTCAGTACTTACGCGGCCGAAACGTTCGTAATCGGTCAGAACTTCGACGGTATGAAGGACCTTGCCGTCCTCGGTGCGCTGCTCCGGTGCCAGCTGGCCGGGAGCGAGCTTGGCACGTTCCTCGTCGGTGAGGTACTGGCGGACGATGTCGGTGTGACCGGTCAGAATCTGCGGCTTCGTCGACATGTCGTGGAAATTGAAGATGCCGTTTACCATGGCTCTTTCCTTTCTGTGTTGTTGTTTCACAACAAGAGTGCGGCATGCTGGAATGGCGAAAAATAGGCGGAAAAATGCAATGCCGGAACTGCGGTGCAGCACCGGCAATGAATTTTGAAAGCAGATGGGGCTTATCGTTTTTGGAAACGCCTGTCCAGTTCGTCGATGCGATAGAGTCGGTGCCTGCCTAAAACTATGGTTGTTAAAGGCCTTCCGCATGTGGGTTGTGCGTGATCATACAGTCCGTGTTCGCTGACGCGGTAGGCGAGAACGGCTTGAGCCTTTGGCGTCCAGCGTGCTTTCATCTCGGTTGTGTCTTCCAAAAACTCGTCCCAGAAGCGATATGGTATCCACGCGGCCATGAACGCCTCGCCTTGTGTATGCCCAGCCGGGATGCTGTTCAGTTCGGCATCGGCCCATTCGAGGTCGTCCGCGATCTCGTACAGTTTGACAAGCTCGTCGATCTCGTCGGTTGGTAGGCCTCGGGATGTCAAGTAGTGGCTACGGTCTGCTGAAGCGTTCTCCCTGATGAAATCAACATTGTGAGACGGTATACGTTCGGAGAGGGATTGCACGCGACTGTCGATGTTGGAATAAACGCGTTTCCGGATACGGTCGAGGTGGCTGTAGCGGCGGACGCTATCTTCGGAGACTCCGAGGTAGTGTGCGATATGAGTGTATCGCCGTGGATGGCTGCGGTTGGTTCGCGCGGTGTGGATGTTCTGCTCCGTGCCATCCAGTGAAAATGGATTGAATGAGTCCCATAGCTGCTGATTGTCCGCGAGTCCGTCGCGCAGCGGCAGCGGAGCGACGGACTCAGTGCTGGGAGTGCGCTGTAGAGGTCTGCTCATTGGCGTCCATCCAATCGTCTACATCGCCTTTGCGGTACAGCACGGTGCGTGCTGTCGGTTTCAGGAATTTCGGGCCTTTTCCGGTGTACCGTAATTGTGCGAGGGCCTGTTTGCTGATATTGCAGTATGCCGAGGTTTCCTCGATTGACATGTGTATTTGCCGTGGGTCTGGTGAGGCGGTGACTTTGCGCATAAGTTTTTCGTATAGTGCCGTCGGGTCTTCCATCGCACCATCCTTTCAAATCGTAACTGTGTGTTCTGATTCCAGATGATAACGGTCGGCGCACTATGTGCAAATCGAATGAAAACGGCGTGTTGTGATTCAAATGATTATAATTTGAACTATGAGTTCCATTGATGATAAGATGATTGGCAGAAACGTAAGGAATCTCCGTGGAAACATGACCATGGAGATGTTGGCCGCAAAGATGCGTGATTTGGGCCATAAGTGGACGAAGATCACCGTGCACAACATCGAAACGGGTGATCGCCAGTTGCGCATGAAAGAGGCGGTGGACCTTGCCGAATGCGTCGGAGCCGACGCGGCTTCGGTCGTAAGCAATCTCGTGATTTCCCAGAACGCCGTTGCGATGAACCGTGCGCTTGCGGAGGCCGTGCGGGCAAGACGCGCATTCCTGCATGGAGGCCGTGTGATGCTCAAGGCCAACGAGAGACTGCATGAGGTCGAGACCGAATGCGACGCCATGGACGAGAACGAAAAGATCATCCGACAACAATGTGAGGACGAATTGCATCTTGAAAAACAGTTGGTCGAAATTGCCGAGAAGCTGGACGAACTGGCGAAGAACCTTCATCTCGATGAGGAATCGGACGCACTGGCATCCAACCCATTCTGATTTTCCATTAACGGTCAAACGAAAGGAGTTCGATGGCATCGATTCACAAGAGGACTCTGAAAGATGGGTCCGTGCGATATTACGTAATGTGGCGAGACCCTGCCCATAAACAGAAGAAATTCGGCAACTGGCGTAGAAAAAGCGAAGCGTCAGCCTACAAAATCCATGTAGAGCAGGGACTGCGCGCGGGAACATACGTGGACCCCAAAGCCGGAGAGATCACAGTGGACGAACTCGCTCCGACGTGGCTTGCAGGCAAGGCTGGAGCCGTGAAGCGGAAGTATTACATGGATTTGCAGACTGCGTACCGTATCCATGTGCAGCCGGTATGGGGTTTGAGGCCTATCAATGGTATTCGCCATTCAGAGGTCCAAACGTGGGTCTCGCAGATGAGCCAAGGTGATACGGCCGCCATGAATAATGCGAAGTCGGCGTCCGAGAAATGCAAGTTCAAGCCCAAAAGCGCTTCCGTCGTACAGCGCGCGTTCGGAGTCCTCAAAGGCATCCTCGAAATGGCCCGGGACGACGGCCTGATCGTCAGACTTCCCACGGAGAAGATCATGCTTCCCCGGAAGGTTCCCCAAAAACGCACATACTTAACGGCTGAGCAGTTGGTGGCCCTTTCCAAAGCGTCCGGCCGTCACGGGGCGCTGGTCTTAACGCTCGGGTTTTGCGGCCTGCGGTGGGGAGAGGCCGCCGCACTTCGCGTCGAGGACGTTTCCGTCGACGAACGGAGACTGCGGATTCGGCGCAATTGGGTTCGCGCGGGCCGGGAACTGATCGAGACGGAGCCAAAGACATGGGAGCGGCGGGATGTGCCGGTTCCGGAATACGTAATGACCGCTATCCAAAAAGAGATGCAGGGGAAAGGGCCGGACGATCTGGTCTTCACGGATGCCGGTGGAGGTCGCATCCATGAGCAATCCGCCTCCGTGCATCCGAAGGACGCGGATGCTCAACAGTGGTTTGGCAATGCGTTGCGCGATGCTGGTGTGCCGGTCCTGACGTGTCATGATCTAAGACATACGGCGGCGAGCATTGCCGTGCACTCTGGGGCCAACGTGAAAGCTCTCCAACGGATGCTCGGGCACAAAAGCGCTGCTATGACACTCGACCGCTACGCAGATCTCTTCGACAAGGATTTGGACACGGTTTCCGCTGCGGTAGAAAGGGAAATCACCAAAGCTCTGAGGTAACTTTGAGGTAACACTTTCAGAAAAACAATGTGATCGAGGCCTTTTCCAATGAGTGTAAAAGGCTGGAATTTCAAGCTTTTAATCGTTGTGGGGCATGGTTTCAAAGGAGGACGTAGGGTTCGACTCCCGTCATCCGCTCCATGCGAACCCTTTGAAGTCAATAACTTCAAAGGGTTTTCTTCTCCCTTCCCCCAGACGCGTTGCCTGCATCCTTGGTATCTTCCGTTCTGAACTTCCGGTTTTTTCCCTCTGATTTTCCGTTCCTTTGGTTCCCTACGTCCCCCTCTCTTTCTCTCTCTTTCTCTCTCTTCTGTATCTCTCCAGGTGTCCGATTCCCCCGAATCAGTCACATGTGGCTCGGATCTATAACCAGGGTTGTCCGATTCTCCAGAAAAGGACATCTTCGGCATAGGAATGATGCCCAATGTGCCCAATTCTCCCGAATCGGTCTTTCGCGGGATTCAGATTTACGTCAACGTGTCTGATTCTCCAGAAAAGGACATGCGGTACTACGGAATATGGTTTGGGATGTCCGTTTCCCCCGAATCGGACAAATATGCTGTTGAGATGGCAGATATTACATTGCCGGTTCGCGTTGCCCCAGTCTATCTGAACTGTTCGGGCTGCCTAGGCCGTTATGTGGAAAGCTTTGTGGATGACACGCCGACCTGTGGATAACTGCCCGGAGTGTCGTCCACAGGCTCCGATCGAGTTGGCATCATAGTCGGATCATTTCATATCTTGTGTGCATGGATATGCAAACGAAAACTCAGCGAAGACTAAATGTCCTTCTTCAGTGGTTTTATGCGCGTCGCTGTCTTGCGTCGCCTACCGCTCCGAAGGATCGGCGCGCTCTCCAACGTCGCGTACGCAGCGGCAGCGTCGTCATGCCTTACAAAGGGCATTACATCGGTGCAGAAGAATGGAACAAGCTGTCGTATGCCGAACGCATCATATGGTCGTTGCGCTCCGTGTGCAGGAGATATCAGGGCATAGTGTTGTGTGGTCCTTCGGCGGCGGCAGTGCACGGTTTCACTACAAGTCTGAAGACTCAACGATATGTGCATATTGCGGTGAGCAAACGATCTCAGGCGGGGCGTCATGGCTTTATTTTCGCGCATTATTACAAGGACCCGCCTCCAACATGCGAAATAGACGGCATGCTCGTTACCGATGCGATGCAGACCATGATGGATTGTGGGCGAACTTTGGATTTCGTCAATGCGTTCGAAATATGTTCAATGGGGTTACGTAAGTGCGGGTTCGCCAACAAGGCGTTGCAGGGATTCGTGGGAAGGAAAAGAAGACTCTGGGGCATCATACGTGCACGATTTGTTGCGGAATGCGCGGACCCGCTATGCGAAAACGGTGGTGAAGCGGTGGCCGTGGCAACAATCATCGAACTTGGTTATAAGCAGCCCCAAACGCAAGTGACGTTTACAAGCCCGTTGGATGGCCGTGAAATTCGCGGTGACTTCTGCTGGGAACGTGACGACGGTTCGCTTGTCGTAGGCGAGTTGGATGGGCGGCGGAAATACACTGATCCGGCTATGACCAATGGTGCTGAAATAAGCGAGGTGATCATGCGGGAGAAGGATCGTGAAAGTGAACTGAATATGCTTCAGATACCGGTTGTCCGGTTCCAAATGGAACATGTGCGGAAACGGGAGCCGCTACGGCAACGGTTGGAAGCCTCGCGTATACCCCACGATTCAAATGTTTGGCGCTCGCCGTTTGCCGGTTTTCGGTGCGTTGCCTACTAGTTATTTCCAGAGCGGGGGATTGAACGATATTCGTGTGCGAGACATGACTTGGGATAGTTAGCCCTATGAAACATGAGGTGAATAAGGATCCGGATCGGCCTAATCCATTAAACGGGCATGCGGTTTCACATAAAGGCACGGTTATAGGTTTGTCTGCGATTCTGTTGTGGGGCTTCATGGCGGGGCTGGTACGTATTGTCGCCGATAATTTCGGGGCCACGCTCGGTTCCGCGTTGGTCTACACTGTTGGCGGCATGCTGTTGCTTGTCGTGCGCAAGCCGGCTCCGATTAGCGAGTATCCGCGTAAATATCTGCTTGTGGGCGGCGTGATGTTCGTGCTTTATGAAGCCTTTATTTCTCTGGCGATCGGTTTGGCCTCGACGTCGGTGCAATCCTTGGAAGTCAGTTTGGTCAACTATCTGTGGCCCACCTTACTGGTGTTGATGACTGCGGCGTTCTCGCATAAAAAGGGTGCGGTATGGCGTGCATTGCCTGGCGCCGTTATTGCGACGATTGGTGTCAGCTTGGCGGTTGGCGGCGAAGACTTTGACGTCAATGTTGCTTTGCAAAACATTGTCTCGAATCCTTTGCCGTATCTTATGGCGTTCGCTGGTGCATTCATCTGGGCGATTTATGCGACGGTGACGCCGTCAATGTCTAACGGATATGATGGCACAACAGTTTTCTTCTGCTGTGTTGCCGTAACGCTATGGATCATCCATTTCGTTTCTGGGCAAGGGCTGCCGGTGCAAGCCCCATCGGTATGGGGATTCGTGGCAGTATTTACCTGCGCACTGTCGATTGCAGGCGGCTATGCATGCTGGGGGTATGGCATGCTGCACGGCAATATGGAGACGCTTGCATTGGGCTCGTATGCGACGCCGATACTATCCACCGCATCAGGAACGGTGCTGCTTGGCGTTGCACTAGGTACGCCATTCTGGGTTGGTGTGATACTCGTGGTGGCCGGCTCGTTGATCAATGTGTGGATCGATAAACGTGCCACCAAACACACCGCTTGAGTGTCCGATTCCCCCGAATCGGGCACTCAAAGTGTTCTCCGTTCTGCGTACTTGTCCGATTCTGGAGAATCTGCCATAGCGCCTGTAGCAGCATTGACCTGGCTGACCGTTTCTCCCGAATCGGCCAAGCATACGGTGCAATAACCCGTTAGATTGTCCGTTTTTGCCGAATCGGACAGCGAAGAGAGGCAGGATGTTCGCCGTTTGTCTGTTTCCCCCGAATCGGGCATCTAGGGGAGCCGTAGCATCTTGCGCTTGTCTTTTTCGGGGGAATCGGACAACCAGGGTAGTGATCTGGCGAGGAAAGAGGCAGCCTGGCCCTTTGCCGGCTGCTCTGTCGGAGGCGAGTTTCCTCTCGGCTCACATCACCTTGGTGGATTCCAGGTTGCGGCTCACCCAATTGTTCAATCGGATCACCGGCTTGCGCAACACCAATCCCAGCAGCAGCGAAGGAATCAGGAACAAGGCGAGGTACACCATGTCGAGCAGGTATTCGTTGCCGTATGATCCGGCCATGGCGGCGTGCATGGCGTCGATGGCGTGCGGGAACGGTAGGAACGGGTACAGTATTTGGAAGAATTTCGGCAGTGTTTCGATGGGGAATGTGCCGCCTGATCCGGCTACCTGCATCACCAGCAGCACTACGGCTATGGCTTTGCCGATGTCTCCGAACGATACGGTGAGCGTGTATACGATGTTCGAGAACACGAGCGCGGCAAGCCATCCTACGGCGAGGAATTGCAGCGCGTGATTCGCCTGTACGCCTAGGAAGTACATGTCGCCTAGGCATACCAGCGTGCCTTGCAATAGTGCCAGCAGCAGGAAGATCGTGTAGCGTCCAAAATATTCGTGGCGCAGTTGCAATCCCCAGCGTGAGGCGTTTCCCGGCCCGGATGGTCCGGCAATTCGCGGCAGGGTATCACCCAATCCCAGCACATGCGCTTTTTCACGGTCCGAGATCGTTACTTTCAGCATGGCGCAGAGGATGATCGCGCCCACCCAGATGGACAGGATTGTGTAGAACGGTGCCATGGCCGAACCGTAGTTTGCAATCGGGTATACGGCTACGCGATGCAATGCGACGGGTGCGGAAATCAACGTGGATAGTGTGGATGCGTTGGATGCGGTCAACGATTTGAGCTCATTCGAGTTTTCCGCGCCATTGTCGCTTGAATTCATCGCGGTGATCAGCGTATTCAGCGTTGTGGCCGAGGAGTTGAGTTTGGTCGCTATGCCGTCAAGCGTGGAGCGGATGGATGCGATGTTCGTTCCCACGTTGCTTGTTACATCATTCAGACTGTCCGTTGTGCCGCTGAGCTGACTGATCACGTTGCCGGTCTGTGAGATCAGGGTGCTGACCGATGATGCCAATGCGTCGATCTTCGGTTTGACGTTTGCGGAGTAGTCGTCGCGCACGGTGCTGATCGACTGTTTGGCGCTGGTGATCTGGCTGCGGATTTCCGCATGCGATTGTGCTGCCGAGGCTGTGCTCTGCGTGATTTGCTTGGAGGCGTTGTCGAGGCGCTGCGCGAGTTTCTGCGTATCGCCTTGGGCCGCGGTCAGCAAGGTGATTTCACGGTCGATGGCGTCCAGCAGCGGCTGTTTGGCTTTGTCGCTGTCGGGCAGTTGCTCCACCGATGTGCGCATATGCTGCAGGCTGGCGAGGTACGTATCGTATACGGATTGGCTTTCGGCGACCTGATCGCTCAGTGTTTTCAACTGTTGTGCGGCTTCGGCGGAGTCTTTGCCCAATGCGTCGAAGGCTTTATCCGCCTTGTTCGCCACTGCGTCGAGTGCGGACGAGGCCTGGTTGAGCGCGGTGTTTACGGAGCTGGTGATGTTCTTGCCGGCCGCGGTTAGCGAGGTGGCGCCTGATTTGCCTTGCTTCAGCGTGTTTTTGGCTTGTTTGCCCGCAACGGTTGTGGATTGGAGCAGCTGGTTTGTGGAGTCTACGATGTCGTTGGCCGAGCCGAGCAGCTGCGAGTATGCGGCTACTTGCTGCGAGGCGCCGGTCAGCGTACTCACCATGGTGTTGAGGTTGCTGTTGAGATTTTCCATGTACTGCGCCATTTGGGGGCTTTTGGAGTAGCGCAGTACGTTCGACGCCAGGTCGAGACCGACCTGGGCGATGGTTTTGGCGAAGGTCTTGTCGATGGTGTTGACCACGGTTGTGGCGCCCTGATCGGTGATATGCGGGGCGATGGGGTTGATTTTCTCGTTCAGATAGTATTTGAGCTGCGCGTGCTTGATGTTGGTGGAGAACAACGTCATCATGTCGGCGCTGAACTGTTTGGGGATGACGATCGCCGCATAATAGTCGCCTGATTTCACGCCGTCGATGGCCTTGTCACGGCCTACGAACTGCCAGTCGAGCTGGTCGTTGGCGCGTAGCGTGCTGATGATGGTCTCGCCCACGTTGATGCGTACCGGTACGAGTTCCGACTTGTAGCCTTTGTCGGTGTTCGCCACGGCGACTTTTAACGCTTTGGTGTTGCCGTAGGGATCCCAGCTGGCCGCGATGTTGAACCAGGCGTATAGTGCCGGCACCACCACTAGTCCCATGGAGACGATGACGGCGATCACGTTGCGGGTGGCATGGCATATGTCCCGTTTGAAAATGCCCCAGATCAGTTTCACTGCTCGTCTCCTTTCTCGTGTGCCAGCGCATGCACGGCATGATGCATCGGCTTGTAATGCATGTCCGGCCGGAACAGCAGGTTCTCGTGCAGGATCGCGCTGCGGAATTCGTCTGCGCTCATCGCTTCTTCGCCAAGGAAGTTGGCATACCGTTCACGCAGATATTCCACCACGATGAGGTATACGTCGATCACGATGATCGAAATGATCCAGCCGAGCAGCATGGCGAGTTTCATCCGCGTGATGAACAGCAGTAGCAGGAATGCGAACGGCAGCACGGTGAGCAGCAGGAATCCTCCGCGCACCAACCGCGGGTATAGGCGGAAGAAGTGAAGCGCCCGCTGGGAAATGACTTCAGGGTAGTCTTCGGCGAACTGTTGCGCGGCGGCGGTGAACTTCAGCGGCTCCACAGTGCCTTCGTTGTGCTCGGTGATCATCAGATCGGTATCCGCCAGGCGGTTGTCGAACAGGCGGTTGAGGTTCAACGCCAGCTTGCGCACCACCAGACCGATGAACAATGCCGCAGGCAGGTACCAGAACAGCGAGAGCATGTCGAGCCAGTAGTGGTTGGCGTACATGCCGCCGATAGGCCCGCGCATGGCGTTGATGCCGTAGGTGAAGGGCAGGAACGGTTTCAAACGGCGGAAGAACTCGGGCATCATTTCGATGGGGTAGAGGCCTGCGGCGCCTGGTATCTGGATGATCACCAGAATCACGGCGATGGCTTTGCCGATATGCCGGAACGCCACGGCAAGCGCGTAGATGATGTTCACGTATACGAATGAGGCGAATATGCCGGCGAGAACGAATAGGAACGGATGCTCGCATTGGATACCCAGCGCGAGATCGCCGATTGTGGCGATGATCGCCTGCAGGAACCCAACGGTGACGAATAGCAGCCAGCGTCCCATGTAGCCTTGGCGAGGCGTGTATTTGCGGATTTTCTCATCGCGGTCGACTTCAAGCTTGTATATCGCGACGAGCACGAACCCGCCGACCCATAACGCCAGGTTCGTGTAGAACGGGGTGACTGCGGAACCGTAGTTTTCCACGGGGTACAGCACTTTTTCATCCAAGTGCACCGGCTCGCCTACGAACGAGCCGATCTCATTGGCGTTCAGGCCGAGCATTTCGGAAAGCTGCTGGAACATGCGCGAACTGCTGAGCGAAGCCACGTCGGTGCGCGTGGTGCTGAGCTGCTTGCTGAGATTGGCGAGCTGGGTTTGCGCGCCGGCGAGGGTGGCGTTCGTCTGGCTGACGGTGCGTGAAAGCTGATCGAGCAATCCGTTGCCCTGTTTCAGTGTGCCCTGCAGCGTGGTGAGTGTTCCGGCCAACGAACCATTGGCTAGGCTCAGCGTATCGAGACCGGTGTTGAGATTCGGCATGACGGCGCCGGTGAGGTTTGCGCGTGCCTTTGCCATTGCCGCGGTGCCGTTGTTCGACAGGCTGGTGATGTCGCTGTTGAGCGCGGTTGCCGTGTTTTTGCCTGAAGTGATGATCGACGTGGTGTCATGGTCGAAGGCGTTGATGCGTTGCTGTTGGAATGTCAGCTGTTTGCGTGCTTCACTGATCTGAGTCGAAAGATCCTTATATGTTTGGCTGTCCGGGTCCAGGCCGCTGGCCTTCAGCGCGTTGTCCATGCCGTCGAGTGCTTCGCCGGCGGTGGAGTTGACGCCGCGCATGCTGCTGGACACTTGGCTGAGCGCGTCCTGCGTGGTGTTCAGACCGTTGAGCATGGTGCCGGTGACGTTGCCGACGGTGACTTGCAGACCGGAAAGCTGTGTGCTGCCGTTGTCGAGCGCGCCGGTCAGCGTGGTTGAAAAACGTTGGGTCTGTGTTCGTGTTTGGGCGAGCAGGTCGGATGTGTTCGTGATGGTATCGAGCGCATCGTCGATTTCCGAGGCGAGCGCGGTATTGGTCTGTTTGGCCGAGTCGATGGTCGTGGTGGCTTTGTCGAGCGTGGATCGTGTGCCGCCTAGTTGTTGTTGGACGGTTTCCAACTGGTTGATGGTGTCGTTCAGATTGTTGACGACGTCGCTTTGTGCCGTGTGCAGGCTGTCTGTGGTGTTGCCTGCCGCAGCTTTCACCTGTTTCGCCACGGCGTCGGCCACGCTGGACACGAATGTGGCGTTGATTTGCTCGTCGATGGTGGTTGCGCCCGTATCGGTGATTTTCGGGGCGATGGCGTTCATTTTTTCGTTGATATAGTACGTGATTGACGGCTGGTTTTTCTCGCCGGTCACCGTGCCGATCAAACTGGAGCTGAAGTCTTTCGGCAGTACGATCGCAGCATAGTATTTGCCGGCTTTCACGCCGTCGACGGCATGTTGTTTGCTGACGAAACGCCATCCGAGCTGATGGTTCGACTTGAGCTGGGTGACGGTTTGCTGTCCGGCGTTGAGATGACCGACCAGCGTGGAGGTGGTGCCTTCGTCCTCATTGGCTACGGCGACTTGAATATTGCCGGTATTCGCGTAAGGATCCCAGTTGGCCAGGATGTTGCACCATGCGTACAGCGAGGGGATGATGGCCACGCCCATGGTGACGACGAGTGCCACCGGATTCCTGAGGATCCTTTTCACATCACGAAGGAAGATGGCGAAGACTGTGTGCATCACACCTCCTGAACCCGTGTGCCGAGTGCGGCGCTGCGCGGGTGCATCGGTTTCTGCCTGCGCGGCTCCGTTGCTACCTAATCCAACGATCATTCTATGCCGTCCACTGGGACGTGCAAGCAAAGCAGCTGAGCAAATTACGCTATTTGACACATAAAACGGTCACGAACCGACGTGTGAAGGGTTGCAGAGCATTTGCTGGTCGCATGGGTTTGCAGTGTGCTTCTATAATGAGCGGAATCAGGCGAATGAGCTGTCGCACAGTACGAGGGGAGAATCTGTTGGCATCACATGGCAGGCGTGTGCAATCGCGCGGAACGCGCAACGTCGTTATTATCCTGGCTTGTATCGCCGTTGCGATTGGCATGGCAATCGTATGCGGATTGACGTTCTATCAGCAGGCACGGTCCGTCAAAAGCCATGAGAGCCAGGCGGTTGCGGCGCTGTCCGGTATTTCCGGTTCCGAAGTGCTCAAAGACGGGGGCATTTCGTCCACAGCCATCACGCAGGCCCAGGATCACACCGCCAAGGCGAAGAGCATCGCACACGGGCCTTTGTGGAGCATTGCCAGTGTGTTGCCGGGCGTAGGCAATGATGTGAAAACCGTGCGAGGCATGACCGAAGTCTTGGATGATCTGACCCAGCGGTCGCTTCCCACAATCAGCAGCATGTCCCATAAACTCGCCACCGCACAGTTGAACAGCCAGGACGGCGTGCTCAACTTGAAACCGCTTGTATCCATACAATCCGATTTCGCCACAGTGAGCACGCGGATGAAGCATCAGCTGGACACATATGATTCCCTGCCCACGCCGAAAATCGGCATGATCGCCAACGCGTACCGGCAAGGTAAGGAGCGTCTTGCCTCCGTTGTCGGCGCCGTCGATCATCTCAATAGCGTCATGCAGATGATGCCTGCGATTCTCGGGCAGAACGGTGCCAGAACCTATCTGATCGCCGTGCAGACCACATCCGAACAGCGTTCCGGCGGTGGCTTGGTGGGCTCCGTTGGCACATTGCAAGCCAACCAGGGGAACGTAAGTGTCGGTGAATTCCGTGCGGATGCTGAACTGATCAACGGTGGCAACGGCAATGCCGAGGAATACGCCGTATTCAACGGCCCTTTGGCGTTCTCGCTGGATGTCAGAGACACCTTCGCCGTTCCGAATCTTAAGCGTAACGCCGAAATGCTCGCGGCCACCTGGCAGCGTTCCCCTTACGCAAGCGAGGTCGATGGTTTCATCGCAATCGACCCCGTATTTATTCAGGAAATGGTGAAGCTCAATGGCAACGTCACCCTGCAGGACGGTACGGTGCTTACTGGAAACAACACGGCACAGTACCTGCTGAACACCATTTACAAAGATGTTCCCGTAGCCCAGCAGGACGCCTATTTCGAGTACATCGCGCAAACGGTGATGGACCAGGCGTTCAGCAACCTGAATGCCACGAAGATGATGGCCATGGCCAACAGCATCGGCGACCTGATCGAACAACGCCACTTCTACGCCTACACCACGCACGCGGACGAGACGAAATACTTCCAGGAATCCGGCATCTCTGGCAAGGAAAGCACCCCGCAGGTTGGCATCTACCTCAACGAGCAGAACCCCTCGAAGCTTGGATGGTATATCGACCGCAAAGCCACAGTGACCAAGACCGCAACCAACAAGGACGGTTCAAGAAGCTACCACGTGAAGTACACGCTGACCAACACCCTGACCGACAGCGAGATAGCAAGTGCTAACACGTACATCCTCGGCGGCGTGCAGAAAGGCGTCGAGAACAAGCCGGTGGCGGAGAGTGGAACTTCAGTGCAGCGCATGCTCTTCTATGCTCCGGCAGGCGGTTCGATCGGCAAAATCTCCTCAAAGGGGGATGTGCGCGACCAGCGTGAGACCACGATGGACGGCAAGCAGCTCACAACCAGCGTTGCCTATCTCGCACCCGGCGAAAGCGTGACCTTCGAATTCGACGTAACCACCTCGCCTAAGGCGCCCGCCGAACTGACTATCGACCAGACACCGTCAGGCAAACTGCGCAACGAAGTCGATTACCAATATTGATCGCCGCGTCATCGCGAACATCATGAAGCCAAGCGCCCGGCAGCTGTATCACACAGTTGCCGGGCGCTTTAGCGATGGTGAATGTTGTCACATGACAAGTGGGATAGGGTCGGGCGATAATGGAGGCATGACTATTGCAACGCCGGAACGTTATGCGCAAATGCTGGACGCCGCACGCCGCGGCGGTTACGCCTATCCCGCGATCAATGTGACCAGCACACAGACCCTGAACGCCGCACTCCAGGGTTTCGCCGAGGCGGAATCCGATGGCATCATCCAGGTCTCCGTAGGCGGCGCCGCCTACTTCTCCGGGCAACGCGTCAACGACCGCGTCACCGGCTCGCTTGCCTTCGCAGCCTTCGCGCACGAAGTCGCGGCGAAATACCCCAACATCACCATCGCCCTGCACACCGACCACTGCGCCAAACAGTATCTGGACGAATGGGTGCGCCCCCTGCTCGACCATGAAGCCGAACAGGTGAAGCACGGTCAGGAACCGACCTTCCAGTCACACATGTGGGACGGTTCCACAGTGCCGCTGGGTGAAAACCTCGACATCGCAGAAGAACTGCTCGACAAATCCCAAGCCGCGCACACCGTGCTGGAAATCGAAATCGGCGCGGTCGGCGGCGAAGAAGACGGGCACAGCGCCGAAATCAACGACAAACTGTATTCCACGCCCGCGCAAGGCATCGCCGTCGCGCAACGACTCGGCCTTGGCGAGCGCGGACGCTACATGGCCGCCTTCACCTTCGGCAACGTGCACGGCGCATACAAACCGGGCGTGGTGAAACTGCGCCCCGAACTGCTCGACGAAATCCAGACCACGGTCGCGCTCGCGATTAAGGCCGGCGAAATGCCCGACCCCGCGCACTCGCTGGATGTCGCTCCCGGTAAGCCGTTCGCCCTGGTGTTCCACGGTGGTTCCGGCTCCGCGCCGGAGGAGATCGCGCAGGCCGTGAGCTACGGCGTGGTGAAGATGAACATCGACACCGATACGCAGTACGCATTCAGCCGTGCGGTGGCCGGTCACATGTTCTCCAACTATGATTCGGTGCTCAAAATCGATGGCGAGGTGGGCAACAAGAAGATGTACGACCCGCGTTCGTGGGGGCGCGAAGCGGAAAGCGCCATGGCCGCACGCGTGGTGGAGGCTTGCAGGCAGCTTGGCAGCGCGGGCAAGGCGTTGAAGTAGTGTGATGCCGCACGCGCCGCGTAATGCATGCGGCGTGTGGCGGCACGGTGGGTGTGTCGCGTTGTATGAGACGAAAACGATGGAACTGACTAGTTTCAACGGCCGATCGGTGCATATCCGGCAGATATCCGGTAGAGGGCGCAGGATAGTCTTTGTAAGGCCTTGGTAAGGCTTTGAGGCGAAATCGCATACGCGCGGAGGTGCAACAACATGCCTGGAATTGTTTTGATCGGTGCCCAGTGGGGAGACGAAGGCAAGGGTAAGGCGACCGACCTGATCGGCACGAAGGTCGACTATGTTGCCCGCTTCAACGGCGGCAACAATGCGGGCCATACCGTGGTGGTCGGCGACGAATCGTATGCGCTGCACCTGCTGCCCTCCGGCATCATCAGCCCGAACGTGACCCCGGTGATCGGCAACGGTGTGGTTGTCGACCCCGAAGTGCTGTTTGAGGAGATCGACGGTTTGGAAAGCCGCGGCGTGGACTGCTCTCGACTGCTGGTAAGCGAAGCCGCACACGTAATCGCTCCGTACCATCGCACGCTGGACAAGGTGACCGAGCGCTTCCTTGGCAAGCACAAGATCGGTACCACCGGCCGCGGCATCGGCCCGGCATACGCCGATAAGATCAACCGCGTCGGCATCCGCGTGCACGATCTGTTCAACGCCAAGCACCTGCGCGACAAGGTCGAAGCGAGCCTGCACCAGAAGAACCTTATGCTGGTCAAGCTGTACAACCGTCGCGCCGTCGACGTGGATCAGACCACCGACGAACTGCTTGCGCTGGGCGAGCGTCTGAAGCCGTATGTGGCCAACACCTCCCTGGTGCTGAACAAGGCGCTGGACGAGGGCAAGAACGTGCTGTTCGAAGGCGGCCAGGCCACCATGCTGGATGTGGACCACGGCACGTATCCGTTCGTGACCTCCTCCAACCCAACCGCAGGCGGCGCCTGCACCGGTACCGGTGTTGGCCCCACGCGCATCAACCGTGTGATCGGCGTTGCCAAGGCATACATCACCCGCGTGGGCGAAGGCCCGTTCCCGACCGAACTGTTCGATGAATCCGGCGATTGGCTGCGCGAGCAGGGCCACGAGTATGGTGTGACCACCGGCCGTCCGCGTCGTTGCGGCTGGGCCGATACCGTGGTGAACCGCTACGCCGCCCGCGTCAACGGCTTGACCGATATCGTGCTCACCAAACTCGACGTGCTCACCGGTCTGAAGGAAATCCCGATCTGCGTGGCATACGACGTTGACGGCGAGCGTCACGACGAAATGCCGACCGATCAGGCCGCATTCACCGCGGCCAAGCCGATTTACGAAACCATGCCGGGTTGGACTGAGGATATCTCCACCTGCCATAGCTTTGATGAGCTGCCGGCGACCTGCCAGGCGTATGTAAAGCGCTTGGAGGAGCTGAGCGGCTGCCGTATCTCCGCAATCGGCACCGGTCCGCAGCGTGACCACATCATCCAGATCAACTCGCTGATCGACTGATTCCCGAAATCTGCGTGGCTACGATTGGTGCCGGCTGGCTTTGTGCCTTGCCGGCACTTTTCATTATGCGTGCGAAACATGGTGAGCCTACGCGCGCGGCCTAATCCTCCCAGAATGTCCGATTCCCCCGAATCGGTCAAACAGGCTCGGATCTGCATGACGCGGTTGTCCGATTCTGGTGAATCGGTCATGCAAGGAGGGTTGCACGGCGCATGGTTGTCCGATTCCCCCGAATCGGTCACACGATGTGTGCAGCTGGAGCTGCTAATGTCCGATTCGGCCGAATATGCCATGTATGGTCGGAATTAGTGACTGCGTATGTCCGATTCTCCCGAATCGGTCATCCATGAGGGGATCTGCGGCGCGTGGTTGTCCGTTTCTCCCGAATCGGTCAATCGGGCAATCGGTCAACCAGGCAACCAGGCAACCGGGCAATCGGACACCGGAGGATGCACAATAGCCATAAGGAGGCGAGCAAGCGATGGCAGGGCAGAACGATATGAGCAGGGCGCAGCATATTGAGCGGATGATTCCGTTATTCAATCGTATGAAGTGGAAGATGGCGGCGATCGGCATTGGCGTCGGCCTTGTCTCCGGTCTTCTGGTGGTTCTGTACCGTCTCGGCATCGAGAACTGCACCCGGTTCGCGCGTTGGATGTATGCGCAGATTCGTGTGAATCCGTGGCTGATTGTTCCGTGGGCGTTTGCTGCGCTGGTGGTCGGCTTGCTGATCGCCTGGATGATCAGCAGGGAGCCGATGGCGTCGGGCAGTGGCATTCCGCAAACTGATGGTGTGGTGCTTGCCGGGTTGAGGATGCGGTGGCAGACGATTCTGCCGGTCCGTTTTGTCGGTGGCTTGCTGGGTGCCGCGTTTGGTTTGTCGCTGGGCCGTGAGGGGCCGTCGATTCAGATTGGTGCGTCGGGCGCGCAGTTTTTGTCGCATCGGTTGCGTGGCAAGCGTCGTGAGGATGTGCAGGAGCATTATGTGGTGACCGCCGGTGCGGCAGCTGGTCTGTCTGCGGCGTTCAGTGCCCCGCTGTCTGGCATGATGTTTGCGTTGGAGGGCATTCATCGTAGTTTCTCGCCGGTGATTCTGATGGGTGCCACCGCGGCTTCACTCACCGCCGATTTCGTGTCGAAATACTGTTTCGGCTTGCGTCCGGTGCTTGACTTCGGTTCGATCGCGCAACTGCCGCTCGGTGAATATGTGTGGCTGATTCCGCTGGGATTGCTTGCCGGCTTGGTTGGTTCGCTGATGAACCGTTCCCTGCTCGGTTTCCAAACGTTGTACGGCAAACTGCCGGCGTGGAGTCGTCCGTTGGTCGCGTTGGCGATTGCGTTGCCGGTGGGTATTTGGCTGCCGGATGTGCTTGGCGGTGGCTCGAATCTTATTGGTATGGCTGAGCATGCCACTACCGGGCTTGGCATGTTGTGTGTGCTGTTTGTGGCGAAGCTGCTGTTTACGAGTACGAGTTTTGGTTCTGGTGCGCCTGGCGGTATTTTTATGCCGATTCTTGCCGTGGGTTCGTTGGCTGGCGGTATTTGTGGTGTTGCGGCGCAACGGTTGTGTGGTGTGAGCGACGGAGCGGTGGCTGTGTTTGCGGTGTGCGTGATGACTGGCGTGCTGGCGGCTTCGGTGAAGACTCCGATCACTTCGATTCTGCTGGCTGTTGAGATGTCCGGCACGTTGACGCATATGCTGCCGGTCGCGGCGGTCGTGTTCATTGCCATGCTGGTTTCGGATGTGCTGCATACCCGGCCGATTTACGATGCGCTGTTGGATCGGTATATGCGTGCGCAGAAGTTGGATGTGCAGGCTCCGAGCGCTATAGGCAATGGTGTGTTGGAGTTGCCGTTGGAGATGGGGTCTCAGGCAGATGGCAGGCGGATTCGTGATGTTGATTGGCCGTCCGGCTGTTTGGTGATCGGGCTTCGTCGTGGGGAGCGTGAGATTGTGCCGCGTGGCGATACGGTGTTGCGTGGTGGTGATTATCTGATTGTGTTGTTCAGTGGTGAGGATGAGCGGACCGTGCGTTTGGCGTTGCATGATTTGTGCGATGTGGATGTGTGATTCCGGTGCATTGTTTGCAGTCTGATTGGCGGGTTTGGCGGTTTGGCGCTTGCCGCGCGGTTTATGTTCCTGCATGCGTGCGTTTGCATGGTGACTGTGTTGCGTTGGATGGGAATGGGCTGGAGTCTGTGCTCTGGCATTGAACCGTGTACACTCGGAACGGAATAAAGGCGAATGCATGGGCTGTGCGGGTTGTCGCATGGTTTTGCGGGCGGCGTGGTTTGAAGGATTCGGCCGGGTCAATGAGGTCGCGGCGGGATCGCGGCGTTTCCCGTTTCGCCGTGAAGTAGAGACGATTGAGACGAAAGCAAGCAGGTCGGATGGAATCACGGAAGAATGATGGGTGTGACGGTGGTGATGCTGTTGACGCCTGGCAGGGTGTGCAGCATCTTGATATGCCGGATTTGGATATACCGAATCTTGGCGAGATCACTTCGACGTTTGAGCCGGTAACCGATGTGGCTCCGCCTCATGCCGATGCTTCCGCATTGGTCGCGTCCCCGATCCCCTCAGTGTCCGATTCTCCCGAATCGGTCACGCGTGGTGGTGCTAGCAGTGCTGGGTTGTCCGATTCTGCCGAATCGGTCACGCGTGGTGGTGCTGGTGGTGCTGGGTTGTCCGATTCTGCCGAATCGGACACTTTGGCTGCCGCATCGCGCCCGCAGGCGAAGCCGGCGGCGTTCACCGCCCAGCCCAAGGAACCGGGTTTGTCCACGCAGGAGATGAGCGAGGTGCATGCTCGCTCCTATGCTGCGGCGATTCCGCATCCCACAGGTGCCGCTGCTGCCGAACAGCCGCCGCAGATTCCGCTTGCTCCGGTTAAGCGTGTGCAGGCGCAGTTCAATCCGCTTGCGGATCTGCTGTTGTATCTGGTGGTGTTTGTCGGCGGTTGTATCGGTACCGCTATGCGTTTTGGCCTTGCCGAGGCGTTTCCTTCGCCGCTTGCCCGCCGTGGTGTGCTCAGCGTGTTTCATGTTGCCACGTTCGGTGCCAATATGGTTGCGTGCCTGGTGCTTGCCATGGTCACTATTGGTATGTCGCATGCGTCGTGGCTGACTCGGCGTGTGAAGCAATTGGTGTCGAAGGGTGTGGGCTTGGGTGTGTGTGGCGGCTGTTCCACGCTTTCCACGTTGGGTATTGAGGAGTTGGCTTCGCTGCGTGGTGGCGAGATCGGTGGCACGGTGTTGTATGTGCTGGTCACGTTTGCCTGTGGTGCGTTGTGCTCGGTTCTTGGCGTTAAATTGGGTTTGCTGTTGACTGCTCGCCGGAAGTCTCAGGTGTTGCAGGAGGCGGTGCGGAATGCCATGCGTAGTGATGGTGATTCTGGGCCGGTGATTGAGGGCGTGCCGCAGAATGTGGTTGAGCGTTTTGCTTCGGGGGATTCCACTGCTTCGGTGGATGCCGAGGCGCTTATCGCTGCGGAGTCTCCGATTGTGGTTGATAAGCCTGTTGCTGTGCCTGGCGAGTCATCTGATATGCGTGTTGATGGTGCTATCAGCAGTGTTGGCGAGGGTGTGGCGACTGGGGTTCCTGCTTTTGAGCCTGCGCCTGTTACTGATGAGATTCCGTTGGTGGGTGATTTGGCGACCGGTGAGGTGGTCGAGGTTTCTGCGGCGTTGCCGATGCGTGGTTCTGGTTCTGCCGGTTCTGCTGCTGTTTCCACGGGTGAGATTCCTGTGGTCGCTTCGGCTGATGCGTCGGAATCTCGTGACGGGGGGAGGGTGTGATGGCGACGTTTGTGATGGTTTGCGTGTTCGGCGGCTTGGGCGCAGTGACTCGTTTCATCGTGGACACGTCGGTGCGCCGTTGGTGGAAGAATCGGCTGTTCCCTCTGGCCACGTTCATGATCAATTGTCTTGCCGGTTTTTGCGCGGGCATTGCCGCGGCCGGGTATGTCAACGGCGAGGTGGATTATGCCACGCGCACGCTGTTTGTGGTCGGTTTCCTTGGCGGATTCTCCACGTTTTCCACTTTGATCAACGAGGTGATGGCGTTGCTTCGCGGCAAGCAGTTCGCCATGGCTGGGTTGTATTGCCTGCTGTCGATGGTGGTTCCGGTGTTGTGTACCGTAGCCGGCTGGGGTGTGGCCAGCCTCGCGTACTGAGGCGTGTGTCTGACTGTAGTTTAGATGCCATTGCGGCGTTGTCGGCTCTGCTTTGCTTACCTGACTATTAGGTGCGGCCTACTGTTCCGCAGGCCACTGTTCGAACCAGTCGAGTAGCTGGTCAACGCTTGTGTCGCTCCAATCCGCCATGCGCGGGCCGCCGAGCTCGCGGTTGTATGGCTGATCGAATACGACCACATGCTGGCCGACTTCACGCAGTACGGCGATGTTGGCGGGCGAGTCGTCGATGTGCACGGTGGCTTGGATGCTGTCTTTCAGTCCGGCGAAGCAGAGCGACATGTAAGGGATGTTGTTGTCGTCGAGCCATTTGGCGGTGTCGGAGACGACGATGCGATGCTGCCCGGATACGAACAGCCGGTGCGTGACGATGCGGATGTACACGTGTTCGTCGGCCAGTCGTTGCAAGGCATGTGCGACGCCTGGAATGGGCTGCATGGTCGCGTAGAGGTGCTCCTCTTCGGCTGCCTTGTGGGCTGCGATGTATTCGGATTTGCTGGCGAATGGCCAGCCGTCGTTGTCGGTGAGTGCGTATCGTGTGTTTGCGGGGATGGTCTGCGGGTCCATACGGCCGGTGCGTACCAGGTAGTTGCGCATGGCGCCCGCATAGTCGGCGCACACGCCGTCCAGATCCAGGTTGAGTACCCGGTATCCGCTTATGCCGACCTGCTGGTTGGCGTATTGTTCCGGAATCATTGGTGATGTCCCCATGTCACCCTCCCTTTCACTGTTTCACAGTATGTTTCACGCCAGGCTGCTGTCTGGTCGTTGGCCGTCCGTCGTTTTGACGAACCGTCGTCCTATGCCTCGTCGCGGTATCGGCTATCTGCAATCGTATCGTGCGTAATGCCGGTCGCAACGTCCGCACGAATGGCTATACCGGACAGATCATCTACCTGCTATTGCCCTGATCCCGCTGTCGTGGCATCGGTGGCGGTTAGTGTCGGCACCACCTGTTCCACAAAGCGGTCGCATTCGTTCCTATGCGTGGATGGGTAGGTGAATTGCACTGCACGGATGGCTCCAGCGGACACCATTTCGCGAATATAGGTGATGGTGCCGTTTTCCTCCCATGTCGCGGTGAACTCGCTGTCGAGTATCTGCTGGTAGGAGACCGAATGGCCGACCGTGGCCTGCTTGAACGCGGAGATCACCGTTTCATGCAACGCGTTGTTCGACCCCCATGCGGCAATGGTCATGCCGGTCTGATCATCGGTGAACGTGCGCCCGTCACCGTCGGCTGATTCAGCCTGCCATGTGAATCTGGACGGTATCGTGACCGCATAGCCGAACCGTGCATTGAGGTAACGCCCATCCGCAGGCGGTTGCGTATCCTGTTGCTGCGCTGTGGCCTTCTTCGATGTCTTGTCCGTTACCGGTGTGGAATTCTGACTGTTATTCGCCAATGTCTCGTCTTTAGCGCCTGCGCTGCTCGAAGAGGAACTACTGGCGTCTGAGCCCGAGATGGTGTTGTTGGCGCTCGCCATCATGCGTACGATGCCGACGCCGCTGAACACTACCACGATGCACGCCAGTATTGCGATTGCGATCGCGGTCACCGGGTGCCTGCGGGATTTGCCCGGATCATGGGCGCCATTCGTAGCTGTGGCTTTCTTCGTGAATTTGCCTGTGGAACGCTTTGCGGCGGCTGGTTTGGATCCTTTCCCGCCGGCTTTGTCTTTGGCGCTGTTGCGTTTCTTCTTGCGTTTTCCGCTGCCTTTTCCGCTGCCGTGGTCGCCGGAATCGTTGGCATATGCGCCGGCGCTATACGAGTCGTCGTTTGCATACGAGTCGTTACCGTACTGATCGTAGGGATCGTATGCGGGCTCGTAGGTGCTTTGGCGTTCAAACTCCTGTTCGAACTCCTCCAACGGTGTCGTTGCGCCTTGCTGCGGGTATCCGGAACCGCCGTAGTTTCCCGTCAGCCCCTGCGGTAACGGCAACGTCGCCTGACTGCCGGTCTCCCACCCGCAGACGGCGCAGAATCTGGCGTTGGGAACGAGCGCCTGGCCGCATTGCTCGCAGAACTCTTCGGTCATTGATGTTCCCCTCTCGCGTGCTCGGTTCCCTTGGGTGCGCTGCGTCTCTCTTGGCTTAGGGATTACCTTGCCCTCCAGCTTAGCGAACCCCGTGGCTCTGTGATCTGCGGTGTTACCGGGAACCTAGTGGGAGATAGCGGGAAGTAGCGGGGTGCTTTTCTATGTAGTGGCGCTGCTATTACCGACACCATTTGTGTGTTGCCAAAGTTGGGGGGGGGCTTGCTGCGAGAGTCACGAAAAGCGCTATTATTACATTAGTTTGTACGCTTTTACATTAGTTGGAGGTCTAGCGTGGTCTATCGCCAGGAAGAAGTGGTGAATAAGGTTCAGAGGCTACTGGCTGATGTAGAGACTGAGGTGGTGGAGTACAAATCCGCCAAGAACAATTTCGATTTCGATGATTTGGGGAAGTACTTTTCTGCTTTAAGTAACGAGGCCAATCTTCGCCATGCCGATGCTGGTTGGCTTCTCTTCGGTGTGCGCAACGATCGGACGATATGTGGGACCGGATACCGCAAAGAGGCTCATGAGCCAAGCATTGGCTTGCGTAAGCTGAAGCATGAGATGGCGTTGTATACCAATAGCGGCATGACATTCGAAGAGATATATGAACTGACGATAGATCGTCAGCGAGTGGTAGCCTTTCAAGTCCCTCCGGCCTTATTCGCGACGCCTACTACTTGGAAGGGCGTTCCTTATTCTCGTGAGAACGAATCCATCGTGCAGATGCCGGCTTTCAAGTTGACGGCAATATATTCTCAGGCTAGGCCCGACTGGTCTAGTCAGCTTGCGTATGATGCGAATATCGATGATCTTGATTCGGATGCTGTGGCCTTTGCTTGCGAAGAATATTCAAAGAAGTACGCGTCTAGACAACAGGCAATTGAGGGATTTTCGTCTGAAGAGATTCTGACAAAGATTGGGTTGTTGATCCATGGCCATGTGACCAATGCCGCCCTGGTGTTGCTAGGTAAGCCTGAATCCGCAGTTTTCCTTGGCGGAATCGAGCCACGCATCACTTGGACGCTGTATAACTCGGCAAATGATGTAGTTTCATATGAGCACTTCGAGCCCCCATTTATATTGCAGGTGGACAAGGTGCTTGGCAAGGTGCGTAACGAGAAGTACAGATTTTTCACAGATCCTAATACGCTGTTCCCCGAGGTGACGCAACGCTATAGTCCGGAGATTATCCGAGAGTTGCTGCACAATGCCATTGCACATCAGGATTATCGTTTATCGGGGAAAATCAACCTTCTGGAATACGAAGATCGACTTGTGTTTATGAATGAGGGATCGTTCATTCCTGGGAGCATAGATGCTGCACTGGCCGTTGGCTACAAGCCTCCGTATTACCGGAATTCCTTACTCTCCAAAGCAATGAGCAAAGTCGGTATGATTGATCAGAACGCTATCGGTATCAGGAATGTTTTCGAGATGCAGAAGAAGCGTAGGCTGCCGTTGCCCACATATGATTTGTCAGATCGATCTCGTGTATCAGTCTCGATCTATGGGACTGTAATTGATGAGAAGTATTCTCAGCTGCTTGCGGCTTACCCTAATTTGGATTTACAGAGTGTGGTATGGCTTGACATGATTCAGAAAGGGCTGGTGATAGAGAAGGATCAGGCCGCTTCGCTGAGGTCGCGTGGTTTGGTAGAGGGGCGCTATCCTCGTTTGATTATTTCATCAGATGTGGCGAATGCCATGGGCAAACAGAAAGAGTATGTGCGTAGCAAAGGCTTGGACAACAAAATATGCAAGGAGTTGATTTTGGAGCTACTTCGATCTAGGCCTTCTTCGCGGCTTGAGGTGATTAACGCCATTGACCATGCATTGCCGGGGACACTAAGTGCTAAGCAGAAGGGGGACAGAGTGAGTTATTTGTTGCAGAGCCTTCGGAAGCAAGGAAAAATCTACTCAGAAGGTGCCACTTCGGCAGCTAAATGGCATCTTCAAGAGTAAGCGGTTGCGTTCTTAGCTTCTTGATCAACTAATGAATAGACTAATGTATTTTTTGCTGTTTTGGATAATTACATTATTTTATTAAAGGCTTGACATACAGCAGTTTTGAGGGAGATTGCAGGTGTTGATGAGCTAATGTAATTTTCTTAAGTTCAAAAAACACATTAGTTCGTCTGATGTTTGGCGAACTGAAGCAAGAAAGACTGGCTTCTGCAAATGAGGAGCTGATCTTTCTTGCTATATGTACATTGCTGTTATTCATGTTTTCCGGGTTGTGCAGTATTTGCTGTTTTATCGCCAGGGATGGCGGCTGTAGCCGAAACATCTCTTGCCTTGATTATTCGATGGAGCGCTTGTAAGTTCTGCTTTCATGATTTGGAAGCAGAGAGTCGCTAAAGAAGCCATTCCCGGGCATGAAAAAAGGGTTTTCGAATTGCTTCGAAAACCCTGCTGGCGGAGAATACGAGATTCGAACTCGTGAGGCTGTTACACCAACACGCTTTCCAAGCGTGCGCCATAGACCACTAGGCGAATTCTCCATACATTTCCTGCTTACGCACGAAACGCAACTCGAATAGAATACCTCACTTCGCACGAATATGCACGTTACGGCGTGTCTTATTGTGCCGTAAGGAAACCCGGCAGGGACGGGGAAGCACATCCATGCGGCAATTCGGCGAAAGATCCGGTTTGCGCCAGCCCCTGCCTAGAGGTAGTGGGACAATATGCCCTATGACGAATGGGAACGTTTTGAAGAGGAACGCAACGCAATCCACCAAACAGGCCGAGCCGGCCAAGCACGCCGAACAGGCACAGGCGGCAACGATCAGCAAGCTCGCCATGGTCATCACCACCTACAAGCGTCAGAAGCTTCTGGCGACGTTGTTCGATTCGATTCTCGCCCTGGAACAGGCTCCGTGGCGTATCATCGTGGTCGACAACGAACAGTCCGATGAAACTCGCGGCATGGTCGAGGAGTTTGAGACCAGGATTAACGACCAGTGGGGCAAGACCGTGGTCGATGGCGATGGCAACCAGTCCCGCGTGGTGTATGCGCCGCAGACCGAGAACCTTGGCGGCGCTGGCGGCTTCTCCGCAGGTGTGAAGAAGGCGTACGAGCTGGGTGCCGAATGGTTCTGGGTGATGGACGACGATGTGGCGGTATTGCCGGACGCCATCGCCAAGCTGGCACCGTGGACGAAGCGTCACGAAGTCATCCAAGGCAGCCGTTTCGATTACGATGGCGGTCCGTTCTACTGGCAGTATGATTTCCGCATCGGCCTGGGTATTCCGAACCCCATCGCACCGGCAGCGTTCGGCCCGGCCGGCTATCGAGTGATGAACACGCTATGCTTCGAAGGCGGCCTGTTCAGCCGTCATGTCGTCAAGCAGATTGGTTTGCCCGACCCACGCTTCTTCATCTATTGGGACGACACCATCTACGGTTACCGTGCCAGCAAGGTCACGCAGCCTATTGTCGTGCCGGACGTGATTCTGCGTCGCACCCGCGAGATCGGCAACTGGGATATCGCCGGCGTGCGCCAGCTGAACTCTACGTCCGACATGAACCGTTACCACATCATGCGTAATCGCGGCTACATGGCCCGCTATTTCATGGTGTACGGCGATTATCGTCCGTTCCTGTTCGCGCTCGGCACCGCGGCAACCGCGGCCAAGGAGATCATCAGACTGGTGGCCGTGGATCGTGAACACCTGCGCACCGGCATCGTGCAGATCGCCAAGGGCTGGTGGGATTCGCGCAAGTTGTTGCACGACACTGACTGGCGTCCGATGCCGGCGCCGTTGGACGACTGATCGGTCGAGGCAATCAACTGGTGTAGGGGCTCACCGTAACGCACGGCGAGCCCCTACCGGTTTGTAAAGGACTATGTGAGAGCGTCGGATGTGACGTGAATCTGGTGACGGGCGTAAGCCCACGGCATGAAAGTGGAAATGGGTGTGAACTCGGAACAGACGGCAGACAATCAGTTTGAAGAGCTTGATCTCAGTGCTTTAGGCGCTCCGAAAGGCAACAGGCAGGCCGACGGCGCGGGTGATGCGAATACCGATGTGGGGGAGAAACGGCCTGGGCGCCTGGCGGTCCCGATATGCATGGTATTGGGCGTGCTGACGGCATGCACGGTCGTGGTTGCTTGGTTCCCCAAGGGGAGCGCGGCATGGAACTATCCGTTGCACGAAATCGACGCACCAGCCCACTATTACTTCATTCGTAAGATTTTCGATCAAGGCATCGGCGCGGCTACCCACCTGTGGCCGAACGACGCGTTCTACCCGCCCATGTTCCACCTGCTGGCCGCAGGGCTGATCAAACTTGCGGCAGTGTTCGGAGTGACCATCAACGTGTACACCGCCCTGAACGTGGTATGGATTATGGGAGCCGGGCTGATCTGGCCGGCCGGCATGCAGTTGCTGGCATCCTATTGGACCTGCCGGTCGCGTCGCTACCTGAAGCGCACAGGCCGTGCCGGTGACGCTGACCATGCCGGCAATGCGGATTGCGAGCGGAACCACGCCCGGAAAGCAGAACAGCAGCCAAACACAATGCGCAACGTGATCTTCCCCTGCATCATGGCATTCGCAGTGCCGTTGCTTTCCATCGCATCCTCCTGCTATCCGTTCCAAAGCCTCGCCACCGGTCCACTGCTCGCATACGGCTTGGCGACAGCCATCCTCCCATTCTGGATCTATGCCACACTGCGCTTCTTCGACGCCATCGCAGGCCGGCATAACACCCCAAAACAACACTGGTCACATAACGGCATCGCCCGTTGGCTCATCACCACCCTGATCGTCGGCATACTATGCCTTATCGCACACCCACGCATCGCATTCACCTGGCTGCTGTTCATCGTGCCGTTCCTGCTGCTGCGCCTGCCCTGGAAACTGATCCTCGGCGCGTTCCTGTCCGTGCTGGCGGCCGGCGTGGCGTTCTTCTTCTACATGGTCTCGCACTACAAGTCCACCCGCTACTTCAACCCCGCCGACTGGTTCCACACTTATACGCCAAGCCGTAGCGTGCCGGACGCGCTGCGCATCTTCATCACCGACCAATTACCAGGCGCAACAGGCATTTTCGCCGCGGTAGTGGTGATCGCCGCATTCATCATCACACTGCTCGTCGCCATCGTGCCGCGAGTTGTGCGAGCCAAGCCGCTTACAGGCAAGCACTTGAGGGCGGACTACTCGTATGCGACCTACAAGCAACTCCGTAAAGACGCCATTTCCATGGCGATGATGGTGCTGCTCTTCGGGCTCGTGCTCGTCTGCTCCGCGTCACTCACCGGCTGGTTCCCGAACATCGTGGCGGCAGTATGGTACCGCACCGAAGTCCGACCACTCACCATGATCCCGTTGGCTCTCGTCACACTGATCGTATTCGCGGCAAGCGCCATCAACGAGCTTTCCGCACGGCACGCGGATGCGATCATCGCGCTGGTACTGGTGGTGGCGCTCGCCGTCGTGCCCCAGTTCACGAACGTGACGCGCACGCAGGTTGCCGATGCGGTGTACGCGAACATGCAGCTTACCGACGAACAGCCGGTCGAACAGCTTACGCAATCCAAATACGAGATCCTGGAAGACGTGGCACGCGAAGTGGGTAACAAGGCCGTGGTGGTTTCCGATCCGTTGAACGGATCGATGTACGGCATGTCGATATTCGGCACGAACATGCTGTACCCGATCTACAATCCGGCCGCCGAGAAGAACGGCGCGATCTTCGGTGCCGTGGAACGCGCCTTCGACTCGGGAGACGCCCAGTCAGTGCTCGGCACGGTATGCCCGATTGGAACAGACACCCCGGAATACTTCCTGGCGATGGGCGAACAGGCACCAAGCCTGCAGATGTTCACGTTCAAAGAACAATACGACCCGTTCCACAAGGAAGACCTGATCGCCAAATACGTGAAGGACGGCACGCTGAAAAAGGTGCGCGACTACTCGAATAAAGGCGATTTCGCCAAGGGATGGGCGCTGTACCGGTTCGAGTGCGGAAACTGAGATTTGGACAGCACTGAATCGGTACTGAATCGGTACTGAGCCGGTAGTGAACGGTACTGACCTGGCAGCGATCGGCACAGACAAGCGCGGGCGGGGCGTCTACGGAAACGAGCCGCTCCGCCCGCATATACTACGCGGAACCGCAGGTTTACGGAATCGCGATAATGAACGGGCTGGCCGGCAGCTGCTGCTTGTTATACAGCATGCTGGAACAATTCGGATCGCCACTGAACAGGTAACGCACCTGGGTGATTCGGTCAACATCATCCGACGACACCACCAACTGGTTCCCCCGAATCGTGGCCGTAGCCGGGCTGAACTTGCCGGATGCGTCCGCCGCTTCGAAGCCTTCCAGCTTCTCATCCGTAGGCGAAGCCACCTTGGTGGCGCTCGCGTTCAGGCTGTAATCGGGTTTCATGGCCTGCAGGCCTTGCGCGGTGCCGTTCTTGAAGGAGATGGTGATGTTGCCTTTTTCGTCGCGTTCGGCGGAGGTGACGACCGGACCGGAAGGAACCGTGGTCTTCTTGCGCATGGCCTGCCACTGGTTGGCCATACGTTTGGCGAGAATCTCCTTGCCCAACGGGTGGATGGTTTCGGACGTGCCCTTGTCCGTGTCGATGGACACCGTCATGCCTACGTTCCCGGTGGTGTTAAGGTTTGGATTGTCTAGGGTGGAAAGCTGGGCTTGGCGTACGACTTGAGTGTACTGATTATCATCCCAGCGGGCGAGCTGCACGTAGAGGAACGGCAGGGACGCGTCGTCGAACACCTTGCGGTATTGGTTGATCAGCGCGGTGAACTGCGATTCGTAGGCCAATGCGGTGGCATTGTTGGCGGCATCGTTGCAGCCTTGGTACCACAGCACGCCGGCGACGTGGAAGCCCTGCAATGGGGCGATATGGTTCTTGTAGATGTCGCCGCCCTTGATGTGTCGGCTGATGGCCGTGCCACCCCATGCGGTCTGGATGATGCCAATGGGGATGTTCGGGTTTGATTCGCGCAATTCCCGTGCGAAGAATTGGGCGAGATAGCTGAGACGCTTGGAATTCTGCGTGGTGGCTTCCGACCAGGACGATTTATTCTCGTCCGCAACGGGGAATTGCACGGATTGCGCGTCATGCTGTGCCACGATGAAATGCACGTTCGGATCGTCGATGGTTTCGGGAAGATCCTTGTATTTGAACACTCCCTGCGGGCTGGCGTTCGGGTCGAGCTTAAGGTTCTTGGTGTTGTAATACTGGGTGTAGTTCACTTCCATATTGGATTGCCCGGCTGCCACGAACACATCACCCACATATACGTGGGCGAGGGTTTTGAGCAGTTTGCCGTCGTACCGCACTTCCAGCTTGTACGGGTGCTGGTTGGCAGGGACCTTGGGGATTTGAATGGTGAACTTCGCTTCGTGGCTGCTGGTCACCTGCCCGGAATACCGCTTGTCGTCCATGGAGAGTGATGCGCTGAGCTTGCTCCAGTCGATATTCGCATATGTGATGTTTTTCAGTTCACCGGTGACGGTGATCGGCTTACCGCGTTGGAATACCATGCCGTTCGAATAGTATGCGGGGAGCTTCACCGTGGCGGGAGTGCTCTGCTGTGCGGCGATTGCGGTTCCAGCGGCCTGAGCTGCAGGCGCATGTGCGACTACGCATAGGGGAAGAACCAAAGCCAAAGTGAGAAAAGCGCAGCAAACTGCACTGCGTTGTGTGCGAAACGATTTCATCGATACCCTTTTTCCATCCATATCATGCGAATGTATTTGTACCATAGCCGGGCAACGTGTGAAACGGCTGAAGGCGGCGGGTGGCGGTTCATGCTCGCTGTGAGAGGAATATGCGAGAGGAAAGCTGGCAGGTGCGGGGAAGGGCATGGTGCCGGTTAGGCTGGGAACGCTGTTGTGATGGATCGTTATGGGAGATGAGAAAAGCTGCAATGAGTGCGATGAGAACTGTGCTGTGTGCGATTGCCGCAACTGGATTGGCATTGGGTGGTGCGTTGCCTGCGGATGCCGCGCAACTGCATGATGTGAACATGGACGCCGTCACACAGGTGCGTTCCATCAGTGGCACAGATGGTGCCGAAAACACCATGCCGGGCAATCCTGAAGCGGAGCTGCCGGATACAATCGCGCAGAGCATCCCCGATGATGCGGAAGTCGTGTCCGAAGACCATGCGTTGACTGCGGATGGCACGTTGAAGGATCTTGCCACCGGTAAGACGATTACCGATCCGAACCTGGTGGGCACGCAGAGTAGTCAGCCGGACCCGTTGGCGAAAACCGACGGTGCGTCGTTCATCCCCGTTGAGGTGGACGCGGTCAGAACCAAGATTGAGAATGCCTCCAAGGCTCAAAGCGATGCCAGCCTATCCGCCGAAACAGCTCGGAGCAAAGCGACGGTACGGTTGGCATCGTTGCCGAATAATGAGTATGGCGCGTATTGGGGAACGTACAACGGTACACCGGCGTTCTTCGAATCCAACGGCAATCTGTTCGTGCAGCAGGCCAAGGGTGTGATCGACGTGTCGGAATGGCAGGGCGATATCGACTGGGCCAAGGCGAAGAGCGCCGGGGTCGAAGGTGCGATTATCCGCATCAGCTACGGTTGGGGCAACGGGTATGACAAGAAGGCGCTGCGCAACATCAGCGAATGCAAGCGGTTGGGCATTCCGTTTGGTATCTACATGTATTCGTACGCCGAGAATTCCGGCAATGCCGCTTCCGAAGGCGCCGACGTGGCATCGTTGCTGCGCAAGGCCGGCGTGAACCCGAATGACCTGCAATACCCGGTGTATTACGACCTGGAAGCGTGGAGCTGGACAGGCCACGCGCACCCGACCAGCTCGGCCGTGTACGACGGCATCGTGAACGCCTGGTTCAGCCAGCTGCGTAACGCGGGCTATAGTAATCTTGCGGTGTACTCCTACACCAGTTACCTCAACAATGAGCTCAACAGCAGCAACATCCACGCAAAAACCCGGTGGGTGGCACAATACGGCTCCCGCATGGGTTACACGGCATGGTCCAGCAACGATCGCGGCTGGCAGTATTCCTCGTCCGTGCATGTCAACGGCATCAGCGGCAGCGTGGACGTAAATGCGTTTGGGGGCAAGCAGAAAACCAACAGTACGCAAACATCCGTTGATGTTCGCGCATTGCCGGCTATCACTGTTCCTGATGGGAACTATTACATCAATGTACGATCCAAAGTGGCAAGCAGCATTGATATTCCTGGAGCGAGCACGGCTGATTCCACAGCCATCCAGCTGTACTCCGGTAACGGTTCCAAAGCGCAGCAGTTCAGATTCATTAAGCAGTCAGATGGAAGCTACAGCATTACCAATGTGAATTCCGGCAAAGCGTTGGATGTTCGCAATGGCTCGGCCGGCAACAATGCGGTAGTGCAGCAATATTCGACGAATGGTACGAATGCTCAGCATTGGTTCATTCGTGATTCCGGAACCGGTTACTACTTGCAGTCCGCCCTGGGCAATTGGGTTCTGGATTTAAGCGGCGGCAGTACAGCCAACGGTGCAGCGATTCACCTGTATGCGCCCAATGGAACAGCTGCTCAGCTTTTCGTGCTCTCATCCAGCGAGGTCAGCATTCCGGCAAATACGTCAACAACGATTCGGTCAGTAAAAAACAACGGATTGGTATTCGATGTTTCGGGCGCATCAACCGCCAATAGCGCACGAATCCAGTTGTATGCGAGCAACGGATCCAACGCGCAAAAATACCGTTTCACCACGATTGGTAATGCAGCCTACCGCATTACCAACGTAAACTCCGGTAAAGCACTGGATGTGTGCGGTGGATCTGCGGCTAACGGTGCGGCGCTCCAACAATATGATGGGAACAATTCTGTCGCCCAACAATGGACCGTACGCAACTACGGTAGCGGCAGGGTGGCATTGGTATCAGTGAATGCGAACAAGGCAGCGGACATTCCAGGAGGCAATGCCGCGCAGCAGGTCAAACTCCAGATGTACACGCCTAACGGAACAGCCGCTCAGCAGTGGACAATAAACAAGGTTTCTACTCCAAGAGAACGTATGAACGCTGCCGCTGACTCGCATAGGAAGGACCTTCCTGACGGCACGTATATGTTCGGATCGAAGCTGAAAACCTCCATGAAAATCGATGTTGCCGGTGCCTCTAAGAGCAATGGCATCAATGTGCGACTGTGGAATGGCAACGGCACCAACGCTCAGAAATGGAAAGTCACGCACGACTCCAACGGTTATGTGACATTGACCAATGTGAATTCCGGCAAGGTTCTGGATGTTTATGGTGGCTCTTCCGCCAATGGTGCCAATGTGCAGCAATATTCCTCAAATAATACGTATGCGCAGAAGTGGATTGCAGTGAAGAATTCCGATGGATCGTATACGTTCCAGTCGGCGCTCGCGGGAAACAAAGTCCTTGATGTTTCGGGTGCTTCTACCTCGAATGGTGCCAATGTGCAGCTATATGCCGCAAACGGTACGAATGCCCAAAAGTGGGTGAAGTAGCAGACGGATTAACCAATAAAATATGGCTGAGGACAAGTATCTTTTTGCTCTCAGCCATATTTGGAATCTGTGCTATTTCTGGCGCCGCATCATGGCGAATTGATTGGCGTCAATGATGAATGCTTTGCGATCGTTCTTGGCCATGACATCGAGGATGATGCCGGTGATGAACAATAGCAGTCCGGCAATGACGAGCATGACCGCGCCGATAAGCGTGGGGAACCGCGCTACCACGCCAGTGTGCCAGAAGTCCATGGTCACGCTGCCGCACAGCACGATGCCGATGATGCCGAGGATGACGCCAAGTCCGCCGAAGAACGGGAGCGGCTTATATTCGCGTATCATGCGGAAGATGGTGCCCATCACCTTGATACCGTCACCCACGGTGTCGAGCTTGCTGACCGAGCCCTCGGGACGGTCCCGATACTGAATCGGCATCTCGTAGAGGCGGAGGTTATTGTTCAACGAGTGGATGGTCATTTCGGTTTCGACCTCGAAACCGCGCGACAACACGGGGTAGGTCTTGACGAAGGTGAA